>Ga0224495_10000004_pt1 | contig 285708 bp, 271 predicted proteins | sample SF_Jul11_sed_USG_FD_168128 | JGI IMG/M metagenome (GOLD analysis project Ga0224495, IMG submission 168128) | Sediment microbial communities from San Francisco Bay, California, United States - SF_Jul11_sed_USGS_4_1 | ecosystem: Environmental > Aquatic > Marine > Sediment | place: USA...
TACTATGGCTATAAGAATTTACCGGCACAAAGCAAAGGAGAATTCCATGAAGATATTGGACGCGCAGGCAAAACTCTCTATAAGGCAGAAAAAGGAATGGGGCGAGATACTCTCCGGGTTCGACTTCAGGAATAAGTACTCCATATTCGACGAAAGCGGCAAAGAGGTGCTCATCGCCGGCGAAACAGGCGGCTCGATAACAGGCTGGCTCGCAAGATTATTTCTAAAATCCATGCGGCCCTTCACAATAGAGATACTCGATACGGACGGCAAGGCCACCCTAACAATAAAGCGGCCTTTTCGTTTTTATTACCACTCTGTCGACGTGCTTCATCCGGATGGAAGGATTGCTGGCTCGGTAAAAAGGGAGTTCTCGATACTAAGGCGCAAATACACGGTCAAGGACGCCATGGGCCTGCCCATGTACTCCTTATTTGGCCCCATACTCAAGCCCTGGACATTCTTCATAAACGAGAACGAAAAAGAAGCAGGAAAGATAGTAAAGAACTGGTCTGGCGCGCTAAAGGAGGTCTTCTCTGCGGCAGACAACTTCGGTGTCGAGTTCCCTACCTCGGCAAACGCTGAGAAAAAGGCAGTGCTCCTTGGCGCGGTCTTTCTAATAGACTTCATGTACTTCGAAAGGCATAATTAAAAGCAACCCTACTCTTTACCCACCGCGCCGCCAACGGTTATATCCGGAATTCTTAGAGTAGGCTGCGCATCCGCAACCGGTACGCCCTGTCCGTCCTTGCCGCAGGTGCCGATGCCGAAGCCAAGGTCATTTCCGACCATATCGATGTTCTTTAGCACCTCGGGGCCGTTTCCGGTAAGCGTTGCGCCGCGAACGAGCTCTCCGACAACACCGTTCTCTATAAGGTAGCCCTCGGTTACCTCGAAAACAAAATCCCCGTTAACGGTATTGACCTGGCCTCCGCCCATTTTTTTGACAAAGAGGCCCTTATCTACTGACTTGAGTATTGCGGCAGGGTCGTCCTTACCAGGCGCTATCATCGTATTGGTCATGCGTACAATTGGCCTGTGGTGGTAGGACTCGCGTCTGCCGTTGCCGGTAGATTCGACATTATCCTTCATCGCTGTCAGGCGGTCGTACATGTATGTCTTCAAAACGCCGTTCTCGACAAGCACCGTTCTCTTTGTCGGGCTTCCCTCGCCATCGAAGAACCCGGAGCCGCGCTTAAAGGGTATTGTGCCGTCGTCTATGACCGTAATGAGGCTGCTTGCGACCTTCTCGCCGACCTTCCCAGAATACACAGAGAGCCGCTCCTGCGCAAGGTCTGCCTCAAGCCCGTGCCCAACGGCCTCATGTATCATCGTCCCGCCTGCCTCGAATGAAAGAACGACCGGCATCTTTCCGCCAGGAGCCTTTTTCGCGCCAAGCATCATGACAGCGCGTCTTGCCGCGACCTCTGCGACCTTCTCTGGCGGCGTTTCCTCGAATATCTCGAACCCCGCAACCCCTCCGACCGGCTCGTACCCGGTCTGTATGACGCCGCCCTCTTCGGCAACGGCCTGGCAAAGGTAGAGTATCGAACTTCTATTTTCCTCGACATGGTCGCCAAGGGAATTGGCAACTACGACCTTCTTAACGCCGTCGCCGTATACTACCTTTACCTGCTTTATCCTTTTATCGAACCCCCTTGCCACCTTATTGCCAAGGTTCACGAGACGTATCTTTTTCTCGAGGGTTTCATCCTCTGCCGGGCTCTTTATGCCAAACCCCGGGGCCAGGCGCACCTTACGCATGTCCATGGCAGCTACCGGCGCGCCGTCCCCAACCGCAGCGGCAAGTGTGGAGGCAACGTCAAGAAGCGAGGAGTCGCTTAAATCATTGGTATATGCGTAATAGGTCTTAAAGTCGGCTATAACGCGCACCCCTGCGCCGCGGTCGCGCCCTGTAACTACCTTCTCTATCCTGTCCTCTTCAAGGGTGATTGACGTAGACGACGTGTCCTCTATATACACCTCTGCAAAAGAGCCGCCCCTTGAAAGGGCTTTTTTAAGAATCTTTGCAAAATCGATATTGCCTGTAACAGATGTCATGAAATCTCCTTTGAGCGAGTAAAGCCGCTAAAAAAGTATAGCAACGCAGTGGCAACGCGGTCAAGGATATATTTATAGCGGAATCTGTTGAACATCGGCCTTATAACAGCTATAATTAAATACACGGCGCACGAGGCGCCCAAAAGACCATGAAAAGACTGCGCATACTGACAATTGCCTTTGCCATTACGCTTATCTCGGCCCTCCCTGCCCTTGCGGAAATATATAAATGGACCGATGACAAGGGCGAGGTCTACTATTCCATGGACAAGGAAAGCATCCCGCCCAAATACCTGCCCAAGGCCGAGGTGGTAAAGGGCGGCACTGTCAATATAATAGAGACCCCGAAAACCCCGGCCTCTACGACTACGAACACCACGTCCGCCACGACAACAAACAACCGCCTCGATTCCACATGGAGAAACGGCAGGAGCGGCCACGACGACGCGGTGGACTCGCGCCCGAGCCACAAAAAGCCGGTGCTCGTGTACTTCTACACGGACTGGTGCCCGTACTGTAAAAAACTCGAATCGAGCGTGCTTAGCTCGCCAGACGTAGTAAACGCGCTAAAGGACGTGAAAAAGGTGCGCATAAACCCTGAAAAAGGCAAGGACGAGTACACGCTTGCGACCAAGTACGGGGTAACGTATTATCCCTCTCTCTTCATAATAACGCCAAAGAACCCTGCGCCAAGACGCGTTAATTCGCACTGGAGCGAGGACTCGTTCATCGCGGAAATCAACGCATCGAAATAAGACGCGCCTTAAAACACCTACCCTCTTCTACGAAGCCCTGCTTTATAGTATAATCCAAGAATGGAACTTTTCGACAAGACACCGGTAAAAAAGACAGCCAGGCCGTCCCCTCTTGCAGAACGCATGCGGCCAAAAACGCTCGGTGAGTACAGGGGCCAGGCCCATCTCGTTGGCGAGGATAAGCTCCTAAAAAAAATACTTGCCTCCGGCGACATGCCCTCACTTATCCTCTGGGGCCCGCCCGGGAGCGGAAAGACCACACTTGCGCGTATTATAGCAGAATCCTCGGGCGCAGAGTTCGTGTCCTTTTCGGCGGTACTTTCCGGGGTAAAGGAAATTCGCGACGTAACCAAACAGGCAGAGATAAACCTTCTTAAGGGCAAGAAGACCGTGCTCTTTGTAGACGAAATCCACCGCTTCAACAAGGCGCAGCAGGACGCCTTCCTTCACCACGTGGAGGACGGCACCATAACGCTAATAGGCGCAACCACCGAGAACCCGTCATTCGAGCTTAACGCGCCGCTTCTATCGAGGTGCAAGGTTCTAACGCTTGAGCGGCTCTCCGACTCAGACATCCTCTCACTTCTCAAAACAGCGCTCTCTGACAATGAACGCGGCCTGAAGGCGCAAAATGTCGAGATAGAGGACGACTCTCTCGAATTTATCGCGGCATTTTCGCACGGAGACGCAAGGGAAGCCCTTAACACCCTCGAATGCGCTGTGATGATGACAAAGCCAGAGGCAGAGAGGCGCACTGTCTCGCTAGATACTGTCAAAGAGGCAATGCAGAAAAAATCCGTGCTCTATGACAAAACAGGCGAAGAGCACTATGGCGTCATATCTGCATTCATAAAGAGCATGCGGGGAAGCGACGCGGACGCTGCATTATACTGGCTTGCGCGCATGGTAGAGGCAGGCGAGGACGCGTTATTTATAGCGAGGAGGATGGTCATATTCGCCTCAGAGGACATAGGCAACGCCGACCCCGAGGCCATAAGGGTTGCGCTCTCGGTAAAGGACTCTGTTGATTTCGTCGGCATGCCAGAAGGGTTTATCCCTCTTGCACAGGGGGTTACCTACCTCGCAACAGCTCCAAAATCAAATGCCTCGTACATGGCATACCTCGAGGCAAAGGCGGATGTCGAGCGACACGGCGCCCTGCCCGTGCCGCTTCATCTTAGGAATGCCCCTACGAAGATGATGAAGGAGATGGGGTACTCCAAGGGCTATAAATACCCTCACAACTACGAAGGCTCGAAGGTCGAACAGGACTACATGCCTGAGAAGCTTAAAGGGAAGAAATACTACAAACCGCCTGAGAGAAAAAAATAGCTCAACTTGCCGAAACCGGCCTTTTCAGAAAAAGCCACGCAAAAATGCGCCTCAAAAGCGCTATCATAAGAAGCGACCAGACGAATATCGCCGCCCATATCATGTAGTGCGACACCTGATGCAGGGGCTCGAACTCGGCTGCAAGGGAAATCTGGTAACTTGCAACCGTATACATGCCAAGCGGAAATACGATGCTCCACTGCCTCGGATCGTATGTAAACGGTATGTCCTTTACATACCGCCTCCAGAACCCGATTACGAGAAGAAGAGGTATCCACCACGTTGCCCAGCCCCATGTAAGAAGGGCGATTGCGTCTATCACGGCATGCACCTCGTATAATACCGTTATGAGCGGCGAGGCCATGTCAAGGCCGCTTCCGGCGTTCGCGCTTATCGCTGCTGCGCCCATGATTACCCACATCTGAGGGGTGTAGTCCTCGGTCTTCATCTCGAGAAAGAATATGCGGTATGAAAAAAGCACCACCAGTATGGCGTAGAGCATGAGACCCAGGCCCCAGAGAAGAAAAAGACAAAGCATCATGAGCTTGTCGTACTCGCCTACCTCGGTGATGACCTTTAGCCCGAGGAGCACGAGCGACTGCGTGCCTACAATGCAGATCAACCACGCGCCGTCCATTATATTGATGCCCTTTTCGCGGTGGAATATGGTGAGCACTCCGAAGCTGCAGTACAAGAGCGCTGCCCACGCTATAAGGGCCAGTATCCAGAAGGCGAAGGCTGTTTTTTCATACCCGTGCGTGTAGAGTATCATCCCTACGATACAGGTAGCAGCGACAAAGGTAAAAAAATTGAAGGTAAGGCGGGGGTTGAGTAAATCGCCCCACACGGCCCCGGGGAACTTCGCTATGCGCCACGCATACACGCCGCAAACGGCAACAAAGGTCAAAAGCGCCATCACGGCCATGAAGTCAGAGAACCGCGTCATGCCGAGCACGTCGAAGCCAACCGATATTATGCCGGTTGCCATGGTCATGGCAAAGTAGCCTGGGTAGAGCCCTTGAAGCCACTTAAGCCTATAGCCGTGCCAATCCCTATGTTCGAGTTCTTCCGTAGTCATATGAGAACAGTTTAGCACAAGTAGATTAAGGCGGCATTAACCGCGCCGCACTTAATGGGACTTTGCCCATGGATATGTATAGGGAAAAAACAGCCCTTTATGCCGTTTTAAAGGCATAAAGGGCATACACTGGAAAATCGTTTTCGTGATTTATGCGGACTTATCCGCGGCCTTTAGCGAGATAAAGAACTTGGTGCCCTCGCCCTTCCTGCTTGTAAAACCTACCTTGCCGTCAAGGAACTCCTCGCCAAAGAGCTTCATCGAGTATGTGCCTATGCCGCGCCCTATCTCGGACTTCGTGCTGAAGTTTCGCTGAAATATCCTTTTTGTTAGCGGCTCGGGGATTACGGCGTTGTTTGTCACGCAAAGCATGACCTCGCCGTCCACGACCTCTACAGACAAGCCAACCGACTCTCCCGGCTCGCTTGCCTCAAAGGCATTAACGAGCATGTTGCCAAGCACCCTAAGTATCATGTAACGGTCGGTCGAAATATATGCCTCTGGCACCGGAGCTATGGAGACCTTTTTCTCTTTGGCAGAGGCATGGTTGGAATACATGGCAAAGAGCTCGTTTACAACGTCCTTTACCGCAATAACGCGCATATCGGGCCTGTAGACGTCGCGCTCCATGTTAACAAGCATGCGCTGCATGGAGACCTCGTTTGCGAGGTACGACGACATGCGCATCAACTCGCTAGAAAGGTTTCCGTCCTTGTCTTTTTGCTGTTCCCAGAGAAGCTCCGAGGTGCAAAGAAGCGAGCTTACGATGTTGCTTATGTCGTGGAAGAACACCTGCTCGAGCGCGGCCCAGCGCTTGAAATATGTAAGGTCCTGCATGAAAACAAGACAGAATGTGCGCCCGTTATACTCAAGCGGCGCGGTCTTCACCCTTAAATAAATATCGGACTTGCCGCCAGACTGCTCGATAGTGATGGAGCAGTCCTTCTCAACGCCGGTTATCTTATCGAGGGTCGTGACGATGGCAATCGTTGCTCCGCAGGTAGAGCAGTACTCGCTAGTGCCGCACCCGCCGGGCATATCGTGCGAGTAGATGCACTTTATGGCCTCGCCAAGCCTCATGCCAAAGACCTTCTTGACTTCCTCTATGCCAAGGGCCTTTAGCATCTCGTCGTTTATCGCAACTATCTGCCGCTTGTCGTTTAAGACAACGAACATGCCGCCAACGGTCTTTAGTATGCCGTCTACAAGGGCGCTGTTGGCAACGAACGTGATATCTCTTTCGAGTTCCTTATCCGTGCTCCGCTCTGCAGATGCGAAATATGTCTCTCTTTTATCGCTCATATTGCAACATGAACTATTCTATAGAAATAAAACCTGAAATGCAAGGCAAAAAATAGCACAAATACAACAAGGTTGTCCCATTTGTGCACAACACCGTGTTTCTGAAGGATATTTTGAATTGTTCTAACTTATAATTTTTGCTATTTATTAATCAGCCCTGTATATATGCCATACAACCATCGGCTTGTAAAAAACACTCTATTACCAAACAGCAGCTGCTACGCAAAAATATCCTTTAAATACAAATAGATATACCGACATGCGCAGTATGGTAAATACAGGTTCTGTTTGTCTTTATCTCTGATCGTGCACCTTTAACAGCTACTGCCGCTTAAGCTTCATACTGATAAACTGAATCAAATCAGCTTGTTGGAGGATATGGCGCCTCGATTGTCAACCCTTACATCATACAGGTTGACAATGATACGGGCATGTGGTAAAAATTACGGACATGCACGAACTACTAAAAAAAGCTCGGGCTCTTGGCGAGAAGGCCGTTGGACTGGATGCAAAGGACGCGCTTAGAGCAGCCAAAGAGGCCGATATGTTTGCCCTGCTTACTGTTACGGACGCCATACGCCGCTTTCATAAAGGTGTGGAGATAAACCTCTGCGGCATAGTGAACGCAAAGAGCGGGCTTTGCAAGGAAGACTGTTCATTTTGCGCGCAATCGGCAAAGTACTTAGCCAATAGCCCCGAGTACCCGATGCTCTCCTCCGACGAAATAGCTGAAAAAGCAATGGAGGCTGCGAGAGGCGGAGCAAGAGAGTTCTCGATAGTCACAAGCGGCACGAAGGTGTCGAAAGGCTCGGACGTAGAAAAGCTTCGCGGCGCAATCAAGAAAATAAATACGGAAACCGGGCTCGAGAGCTGTGCTTCGCTTGGCATAATGGATGAGGAAACCCTGCTCTCTCTAAAAGAAGCGGGGCTGCACAGCTACCACCACAACCTCGAGACATCGAGAAGCTTTTTCCCGAAGGTCTGCACTACACATGCTTACGATGAAGACTTAGACACCATAAAACGCGCAAAGAAGCTCGGGTTCTACGTGTGCTCGGGCGGGATATTCGGCCTTGGCGAGTCCTGGGACGACAGAGTCGAGCTTGCCGTGACATTAAAGGACGCTGGAACCGACTGCGTGCCGATAAACTTCTTAAACCCGAGGCCGGGCACGCCGCTAGAAGGCGCAAAAAACCTGACCCCCGAGGAATGCCTTCGCATAATCGCGCTATTTCGTCTGATGATGCCTGCAAACGATATAATAGTTTGCGGCGGCAGGCAGGTGAACCTTAAAACCCTTCAGCCCCTCATATTCGCAGCCGGCGCAAACGGCATGATGGTCGGCAACTACCTCACCACAAAAGGCAGTCCGGTTGAGGACGACATGGCAATGCTAAAGGACCTGGGGCTTCGGCCCAGGGGAAAGTAACGCCGTGGAGCGCATCGAAAAAGTTCTCATTGAAATCGACGAAAAGGGACTTAGACGCACGCTAAGGACTACCGTGTTCCATGACGCAGTGCGCGTATCCATAGACACCAAAGACGCCCTTCTTTTCTGCTCGAACGACTACCTCGGTCTATCAAAGGATAAGCGCGTAATAGAGGCCACCATAAAGGCTACGGAAAAGTACGGCGCAGGAAGCGGCGCTGCCCGCCTGATATCTGGCACGATGGAGCCGCACACAGAACTCGAAGAGAAAATCCTGACATTCAAGAAAACCACGGCAGCGCTTCTATTTAATTCCGGGTACGCGGCAAACACAGGGGCAATACCCGCGTTAATAGGAAGGGACGGCGAGATTTTCTCCGATAAACTGAACCACGCCTCCATCGTTGACGGCTGCATTCTGAGCCGTGCAAAACTCACGCGCTACAGCCACGCTGACATGAATTCGCTCGAAGATACGCTGAAAAAATCCAAGGCGAATGAAAAGCTCATTATAACGGATTCGGTATTTAGCATGGACGGCGATATTGCGCCAATCAAGGACATGGCGCTGCTTGCCGAAAAATACGACGCCCTTCTCTACATCGACGACGCGCACGCTACCGGAACACTCGGAAAAGCAGGACGAGGCTCGCTCGAACACTTCGCCATAGAACACAACGAGCGCATCATACAGATGGGCACGCTTGGCAAGGCGCTTGGCACGTTCGGGGCCTTTATAGCCGCCGACAAAAAAATAATCGAGCTTCTTATAAACAGCGCAAGGAGCTTCGTGTTTACGACCTCCCTGCCGCCGTCGATCTGCGCCTCTGCCGTAAAGGCAATAGAGATAATAGAAAAAGAACCGGGGCTTGTGAAGCTATTACAGGAGAACGCATCCCTGATGCGCGCGGAGCTTGAAAAGCACGGCCTCGATACCATGCAGAGCGAAACGCAGATAATACCGGTAAATGCCGGCGACGCTAAAAAATGCGCGACTGCGAGCAGAGCGCTCCTTGAAAAGGGGTTTTTCATACAGGCAGTGCGGCCTCCGACCGTGCCGGATGGCACATCGAGACTTCGAATCACCGTAAGTGCCGCGCACTCTAAGGAAGATATAATCAAGGCAGCTATAGCAGTAAAAGAGACGCTACATGGCTGACGTAAAGAAAATACTCGTGCACGGCTGGGCAACGGATGCACGCGTGTGGGATGGCGTAAAAAACAGCATGGATGGCGCTGCCACGCTTACCCTGCCATCGCACGAAAGCAAAGCGGCCGCCGCATGGGATTCGCCTACACTCGCTCCTGCGCTCGCGGCACTTACAAAAGCTGCCGGCGCCTCACCTGCAATCGGCATCGGCTGGTCGCTTGGGGCAAAGGTATTAATGAAGGCAGCGGCAGACGGGCTTATTAACTTAAAGGCCCTTATCCTTATTGCACCGACACCGTCGTTTGTAAAACGCGAAGGCTTCGAGTTCGCGCAGAGCCGGGCGCTTACAAGAAGAATGCGCGTTGACATGCAAAAAGACCCGGCTGCCACACTAAAACGCTTTTACAGATTGAACTTCACGCCCGAAGAAATGGAAACAAATGCGGCAAAGACCTTTATCGAAAAATACGAGACATCGGGTGGCTTCGACTATAACGGAGTTACAAACGCCCTCACCGCGCTTATGGAAACAGACTTAAAAGATGACGCTGCAAAAATAAATGTCCCGACCCTCCTTATTCACGGAAGTGCTGACGAGGTAGTTCCGCTTGAGGCTTCGGTCTGGCTGCACAAAAAGATAAAGAATTCAACGCACGTTATTATCGAGGGCGCGGGGCACGCGCCGTTTTTGACAGAGGAAGAAACCTTTATCGGCGCGATAAAGGCGTTTTTAAAGGGTATCTAAAAATGTTCGACAAACTGCTTGTAAAAAAATCATTCTCGCGCGCAGCCGCCACATACGACCGCCACGCGTCATTTCAAAAGGAAATAGCCGCAGAGCTTGCCGAGCTAATCGACGCACACCCCGGGCTAACGCTTGACATCGGCTCAGGCACGGGAGCGGTCGCAAGGCTTCTAAAGAAGAAATGGCCGGACATAAACGTCTTCTCAACTGACATAGCAGAAGACATGCTAAAGGTCGCAAAGGAGAAGCTAAACGGAAGCTCCAACATGCTCGTTACCGCGGATTTCGAAAGGCTCCCGTTTGCCGCATCATGCTTTGATACCGCTCTCTCGAGCCTGTCGTATCAGTGGGCAGCGGACATTGGCGCGGCCTTCAGGGAAACACAGCGCGTGCTAAGGCCCGGCGGCCGCTTCGCGTTCTCGACACTTGGCCCGGATACCATGCGCGAGCTAAGGGAAAGTATCGGCGCTGCGATACTCGCAACAGATAAGGATGCCAGAATGCCGAGCTCCGATAACTTCGCCGCAGCCATTGACATCGAGACCGCTCTTTCGAAGGCCGGGTTTTCGGGCATACACATGGAACGAAGCACAAGAAAGCGCGCGTACAGAAGCTTTAACGAGCTGCTCTTGACGCTAAAGAAAATCGGCGCAATCGCTCCGGCAGACCCGGAAAAGGCCGTGTTCACTAGCCCTGCGCTTTTAAAGGAAGCCTCGCGTGTCTACGCCGAAAGGTTCCCCTCCCCTGACAAGACATCCATCATGGCGACATACGAGGTGTACTTCGTAACGGCCGTAAAAGACCCTATCAGCAAAACATAAAAATATACTTAATTTTCCACCCGCTTAGTGGTAAAATCCAACAATGCAGGCAACACAAGACCCTATCGAGCAACAAGATCTATTCTACCTTGCCGTGCGCCCTGTATCCGCAGAGCCCGCAATCGTTGAAACTCGCCTCGACGAGCTCGCTAACTTAACGGGCCTAAATAAGGCCGACATAAAACACCGCCTGACCGGAACATCACCGCGCGTGCTGCATACTGCAACCGACGGCAAGGAGCTTGCGAGGATAGCCTCCGCACTTCGCTCCAACAAGTACCCTGCCGTCGTTATACACAAACGTGAGATAAAGGCAGGCCCGGCCCCCATCGCGGCAAAGTCCATGAAGGACGAAGGCGGCGTAATAAGCCTCCTTGACATAAACGGCAAGACGCTTCTCTCCCTGGACAAAACGAGCAGATGTGTAGTGGCGCTCACGGCAAAGAAGATAGAGGACTTACGGCAGGCGCGCTTTATGGCAGTAACATCGCGCGGCAAGGCCTCGATATCCGAAGAGGACCTCTTGCGCTTCATCTTCGCAATGCACCCGGTGATGACCATATTTACGGCAGGAAGCGACACGCCGATAGAAATAGACTCAACGCGCTTCAACTTCACGAGCCTCGAGGGCGAAAATAAGGGCGCTGCCTCACAAAACTTCCCGGTCATACTCGGAAAAATAAAAAGCCGCGTAGCGCTGCTGCTTCTGGACACAGGATTTGGCGCGACCTCTCTGCCGTTTCTACCGGACGAGACCATAAAGAGCTTTCCCCTGTACTCGCGCTTCATATTCCTTTGCGCAAAGGGCGGGCTGTTTGCGGAGATAAAATCCACGGTCGAGATAAAAGGACAATCGCACATAGCCGCCCTCGGCGGGCTTTTCATGATAGGGCCGCTTGTCACGGGAAAGATGGACGCAAAAACAGCGCAGCAGCAGCCGATTCCCGGCAGTGCGAGCATCGCTGAGAAGATAACCGCGCAGCAAGGCGCAGCGCCGCAGACTGCGGCAGCCGGTGGCGCTATGGAGGCCGCGGTGGCCATACTTCCAGAGGCCGTGATAGTAGAGCGTCCCGGCATTTTCTCCTTAAAGGGCTACGTTCTCTCTCGCGCGCCGTGGGCCGCGCCGTTTATGCGCTCGACATGGTATGCCCTCTGGAGCGCCATTAACATAAGCATCGCCACACTGTCTCTAGCAATAGCATTCCAGGGCGAAGAACCGGCCATCGCGCTGCCAGGCGTGATATCACTCGGGCTTCTCATGTTCTCGCACTCTCTGGTGCTCATGAAAAGAAAGCGCGACTTCGAGAACTGCCCGACGAGCAAGATAGGCACCATGCCCATGGGCGAGGTCGAGGTGCAGGGCACTGCCAGGATGCGCTACCTTCTAAAGGCCCCGTTCTCGCTTGTCGAATGCGTGCACTTTCGCTACGAAGTATACAAGGTAGTGCGCTCAAATAAATCCACCAGAGAAGTGCTCGTAGAATCCGGCTACAGCGGCAACGTCCCGTTTATCATAGAAGACGAGAGCGGAACAACACAGGTGCTACCCAAGGGCGCGCTCCTTCATGCCGGATTCAAGAGCACGTACTCGGGTTCGCAGTATCAGCAACTCCTTGCCGCAAGGATGATAACAGGCGATAAAATTGTTGAAACAATCGTTACCCCCGGAACGAACCTCTACGTCAAAGGGTACGCGCACAGGAGAAAGTCCTCTGCCGAGGAAAAAACGAAAAAGCGGCTCGCCAAGCTCCAGGAACTTAAGGCAGACCCCATGAAGATGGCGAAGTTCGACAAAGATAACGACGGCAAACTGAATTCAAGCGAATGGGACACGGCGGTAAAGCACTTGGATGACGAGCTCATGGCCGAGGTTATGAAAGAAGGAAGCGCAAAGGACGCCGTGGCCATAGGCGAACACCCATCGGGCGGGCTCTTCTATATCTCGGATAAGTCGGAAGAAGAACTTTTATCTTCCATGAAGTTCAAGATACCGGTTCTCCTTGGCGGAGGGATACTGCTGACAAGTACCGGCATATTTTTTATCGTACAGCTTGGCATCGCGCAGGAGATTGCAAAATACATCATGGAATTCTTCCGGTAATAACCGCCAGGCATCTATTTTCCGTTGCAATCGGACGCGTCTAAAAACGCATCAAGAATATCGATAACGATTGTAACAGCGGCAAATACTGCATAAAGATACGCTGCCCTGCCCCATGGAACAACGGGAAGATTCTTTATTTTAAAACAACTCTTTGGTACAATTTTGCCATGCAAGCCACCTTTAGACAGCACGACCTCTTCCATCTTGTTGTGCGCCCGGTATCGGCTGAGCCAGATACCGTAGCAAAGCACCTTGACAAACTCACAACCATAACCGGCCTCAAAAAAGGCGACATACTCCGGAGCATGACCGGCTTCTCTCCCAGAATACTGCTCTCATCGACTGACGGCAAGAAACTGATGGATCTGGCATCAGCTTTACGGGCAGACAAATACCTTGCCACCGTGATACACGATGGAGACATAAACACCGCTCCACCCCCTATACGTGCGGCATACATAAAAGACGAAGGCGAGACAATAAGCCTTCTGAACAATAAAGGAGAAGTCATACTGACGATAGACCAAACAACGCTGTGCATAGCCGTGCTCACGGCGCAAAAAACCGAGGACTTGAAACAAGAGAGCATTACCAAGGCCGCGGCGGGCGGCAAAGCCGGAAAGCCAACCGAAGACCTTTTAAAGTGCATATTCGCAATGTCCCCCATGATGACAGTATTCAGCGCAAGCAGCGACACACCAATCGAGATAGACTCAACACACTTCGACTTTACCGGTCTCGTCCGCTGTAAAAATAACGACGCGGAACAGAACTTCCCGGTCATTCTCGAAATGATAAACAATAGCGCCGACCTTTTCCTCCTCGACGCATACTTTGGCGACACATCGCTGCCCTTTATTCATGGCGACTCGACTAAGGACTTCAGGCTTTACTCACGCTTCATACTCCTTTGCGCAAAGAACGGGCTTTTCTCGGAAATGGAAGCGATACTGCTGACAGACCATTATTCGCCGCTTGCGGCCTTTGACGGACTTCTCATAACAGGGCCGTTGTTTCAAGAGGAGATAGAGATAAAAATACCGACACCGCCGCCTTTTGACACTGAAAATGCCGCCCAAAAAACGGCCTTGCCGCAAGAAACGTCTTTCATGGATGAAATAAATAAAGCCCAAGAAGCAATACCTGGGGCCATAATAATGGACCGCAGCATAGACGGCTCCATACTAAACCGCGTCCCCTGGGCAGCGCCGTTAATGAGACCGACATGGTACGGCAGATGGACATCTGTCACGTTGAGCCTCCTCGTCCTATCGCCCGTCATAGTGTTATTCACGAAAAACTCCATTCCGGTATTCCTTGGCCTCCTATCGCTCGGGCTTGTCATGTTTTCGCACTCTCTGGTGCTCATAAAAAGAAAGCGCGACTTAGAGAACTGCCCGACAAGCAAAATCGGCACCATGCCCATGGGCGAGGTCGAGGTGCAGGGTACCGCAAGAATGCACTACCTTCTTAAAGCCCCGTTCTCAAAAAGAACATGCGTGTACTTCAAATACGAAATATACACAACCGATCTTCCGCGCGAAACAATCATAGAGGTCGGCTATAGCGGCAACGTCCCCTTCATAATAGAGGACGACAGCGGCAAAGCCCTAGTGCTGCCAAAAGGCGCCATCCTGCAGACAGAACTTGAAAAAACATTTTCCAGCTGGCGGCTGCGAGCGAAACTTGAATCGCTTAAAAAATACGGGGACAAAGTGGTCGAAACCATCATCAGGCCCGGGACAAACCTTTATGTAAAAGGTTATGCGCACAGAACACAGGAATCTGCCGAAAAGAGAACAGAAAAGAAACTCGCAAAACTGAGGAAACTAAAGGCCGACCAGAAGAAGATGGCAATGTTCGACAAAAATAACGATAGCAAAATCGATGCACACGAATGCTACGATATCGCAAAGCACATCGACGAGGAACTTGACGCCGAAGCCACCAAAGAAAAAAACGCAAAAGATTCGGTTGTCATCGGCGAACATCCACATGGCGGGCTCTTCTATATCTCAACCGAACCCGAAAACAAGATTATCGAGTCCATCGGGCTCAAGATACCATTTCTGCTTGCCACAGGAATACTGCTCGTAAGTACCAGCACATTGATTCTTTTGCACCCGGATATCGCGCAGGAGATCGCCAAATACGCCATAAAGTTTTTCCCACAAAAATAACCGCCAGGCATCTATTTTCCGTTGCAATTGGGCGCAGTCAAGTATATATTAGAAAGCAGACAGAACTACCCGGCCTGACGGCCTGAGACAAAAGGAGGATACGAAAATGAGCATCACACTTGCGATAATCGTTGCCGTCGCGCTTATTTTCATCGCCATGCTGTTCTACGCCGTGAGCATATATAACGGGCTCGTCACGGTAAAAAACAACGTCGAGAAGAACTGGAGCAACATCGACGTCCTCTTGAAGCAGCGCTTCGACGAAATACCAAAGCTCGTTGCCGTGTGCGAAAGATACATGAAGCACGAAGCAGAGACCCTTGAAAAGGTCACCAAGGCGCGTGCCGCCATACAGAACGCCCACGGAGTGGCCGAGCAGGGGCAGGCAGAGAACTTCCTCTCGCAGACACTAAAGAGCCTCTTTGCGGTCAGCGAGAACTATCCGGAGCTGAAGGCCGACATAGGTTTCAGGCAGCTCCAAGGCCGCGTCTCGGAGCTCGAAAACGAGATATCGGACAGAAGAGAGCTCTTCAACGACAGCGTCAACATCTACAACATACGCATAGAGCAGATCCCGGACGTTATCGTAGCCGCGCTTCTGGGATACAAGGCAAAAGAGCTCTGGAAGATAAACCCCGCGGAACGAGAGAATCAACCAATAAAGTTCTCAATGTAAAAAATCGCTTCGTAGAACGCAAAAACAAAAGGCCGGCGCTTCATGCGTCGGCCTTTTCATTTTCAGTCAAAGTAAAAGCCCTATTTGTCGAACCTGATACTCTCGGCTATCGTCCTGAAGGTTCCCTCGTAACCGGCGTAACTATCGGGTGTGGCCGTACATGTAACGACAAAGGCCTTGGCGCCATGCAATATCACGTATATAAGCGCCTTGTACTCTGCGCCCTCATACACGTGCCTGTAGACCATCCACCCTGCCTGGTTGCCGTCTATAAGCAGACTGCCGCTGTCGAGCCTGGCATAATCCGTGACCTTGGTTGCTATGCCGGCGTCCGCAGCCTTCATGTATGCGTCCACAGTCATAATCTCGCCCGAGAGCTTCTCTGTAAGAACGTTCACGTTCTCTGTCATATTATCGGCATCGTTCTCCCTTGGGCTCACGCCTATGACTATAGTATCGTACATGTTTTCCTTGAAGCCCCATGTCTTGGGGAAAGTTATTGAAAACCCGTGCTCGGCGTTCCGGTAAACATTTCCAGGCGCGCTCTGCTTCTCCTCCTTGACAGGAGCAGAAGCGCACCCTGCCAAAACAGCAGCGAGCATCGCTGTCAGCGTAAAAACAAACATTCTTCTTGCCGTATAAAAGACCATAAAACCTCCTTACCGGATTATAACGTTCTCGTGCCTCTGCAACACCGGCCCATTCCATATACCACGATAAGCGCGCATGTTCAAGCCGTATCCGCTTTCTTGTCTAAATACCCGGGAAATGCTAAACTACGGCGTATGCATTCAAAGAGCGCAAAACTCAGGGCAGCTGACAAACGTCTTATCTGGCATCCGTTTACACGGATGCTCGAATGGGAAAGCTCAACGCCCGTTGTCATAGAAAAAGGTGTTGGCTCTACCCTCATCGACACAGAAGGCAAACGCTACATCGACGCATTCTCGTCTTTATGGGTAAACGTCCACGGCCATAACAAAAGGGAAATAAACGCGTCGATAAAAAAACAGCTGGACAAGATCGCACACTCCACGCTGCTCGGGTATTCTAACGTACCATCCATAGAGCTTGCAAAGCGCCTGGTAAAAATAGCGCCAAAGGGGCTTACAAAGGTATTTTACTCCGACAACGGCTCAACTGCCGTTGAAATAGCGCTAAAGATGGCCTTTTACGCCGGAGTCAAATCCGGCAGGACGAAGTTCATAGCATTCACCGGCGCGTACCACGGCGATACCGTTGGTTCGATGAGTGTCGGAGAGATAGACGAGTTCGTGGGACGCTATAAGCCGCTCATGTTCGACAGTTTCAGGGCGCCGTACCCGCACTGCTACCGCTGCATTCTAAAAAAGGAGTATCCGTCGTGCAAGCTCGCCTGCGTAGCGGAGTTCGAGAAAATTCTTAAAAAGCACGGCAAAAAAATCGCTGCCTGCGTAATCGAGCCGCTTATCCAGGGCGCAGCAGGCATGGTCACTTCGCCACCTGGCTTTTTAAAAGAGATACGGCGGCTAACGAAAAAATACGGCGTTCTTCTTATCGCGGACGAAGTGGCCACGGGCTTTGGCCGCACAGGAAGGATGTTTGCCTGCGAGCACGAGGACGTAAGGCCTGATTTTCTCTGTCTTGCCAAAGGGCTAACCGGAGGCTATCTGCCGCTAGCCGCGACACTTACGACCGAGGCAATTTATAAAACATTTCTCGGGACAAAGGAAAGCCCGGACGCCTTTTACCACGGCCACACGTACACAGGAAACCAGCTCGGGTGCGCCGCCGCTATCGCAAGCCTCGACATATTCAAAAAAGAACAGACCATAAAAAAACTCACGCCGAAAATCAAGCTCCTCAAAGACGGCCTCGCGGCCTTCAATGGCATGGCGCACGTCGGCAACGTGAGGCAATGCGGCATGATGGCTGCAATAGAGCTCGTAAAGGACAAGAAAACAAAGCAGCCCTTCCCTGCCAGGCTTCGCGTCGCAAGGCGCGTATGCAGCGAGGCCGAGAAGATGGGCGTAATCATACGCCCGATAAACGACACCATAATCATCATACCGCCGCTTTCCATAAAAGCTGCGGAACTAAAAACTATCCTGTCGGTACTGCATAAGTCCATCAAAAAGGTCCTGCACCGGCATGACATGTACGGACAAAGGACACCATGAAAAAGCTACTTACCCTGCTCTTCGTGCTTCTCACTGCCGCACCTCCTGCATTTGCCGACGGCATTGCGGATGCAGTGGAAAAAGGCGACAAAGCAAAAACAGAAAAATTTCTAAAGGAGCCGGCAACAGACGTAAACGCAAAATTCGATAACAACGTCACGCTGCTTCACATGGCTGTATTTTTCGGGCAGAAGGATATTGCCGAACTACTTATATCGAAGAACGCGGACGTAAACGCCCAAATGCAAGACGGAACAACGCCGCTGCACATTGCGGTGCGCGCAAACCGCACGGACATAGCCTCGCTTCTTATCGCAAACGGCGCGGACATAAACGCCAAAACCAAGACCGGCACCACTGTGCTGCATAATGCCGCACTTAAAGGGCGCCCGGAAACGCTGCGGCGGCTGGCATCGAAAGGAGCCGACGTCGGCGCACGAGACAACAACAAGCTTACCGCGCTCCACATAACGGCACGCGCCGGGCACACGGAGGCTGTAAAAATACTTATCGATAACGGCGCGGACCCGAACGCAAAAGATAAAAACGGAGAAACCCCGCTCCACGGCGCAGCCGAAAACAACAACGCCGAGATCGCAAGCATTCTCATCGCAAGCAATGCCGACACTGACATAATGAGCAACAGCGGCAATACGCCGCTAACCCTGGCTAAGAGAAAAGGGCTCACCGACATCGTCGAACTCCTCGAAGCAGCCAAGCAGCCTCGTTGAACTATAAAAAATCTTTGCTATAATGTATTTATAAGCTGACAAAAACGTTTTACACTTTGGCGTAAAAGAAGGGCTTTATCTAAACCAGCCGCACAAACGGAGAAATCTTATGGGCCCCAAAGGCATCTTCATAACAGGCACAGATACCCAAGTCGGAAAAACATTCGTTGCATGCGCCCTTGCCTCGGCATACAGGGCAGCGGGTAAAAAAGTCGGCGTGATGAAGCCGGTTGAGACCGGGTGCAAGGGCTCTAACGGAGAGCTCATTCCCGCAGACGCCCTTATGCTAAAGGACGCCTCGGGGTTCGACGCGCCTCTTGACCTAATAAACCCGTACCGCTTCAAAGAACCCCTTGCGCCGTCGGTAGCATCTAGGCTCGAAGGCATTACCATAGACCTAAAGAAAATCAAGAAGTGCTATAACGAAATCGCGACGCAAGCGGACGTGGTCATAGTCGAGGGCGCCGGAGGCATCCTTGTACCGCTAAACGAGGACGCGACAATGGCGGACCTGATAAAATACCTTGGCCTTCCAATCATCATCGTATCCAGCTCGCGGCTTGGCTGCATAAACCACACGCTCCTTACCATACGCCACGCAGAGAGCATGGACATCAAGGTAAACGGCGTTGTGCTAAACCATCCGGACGGCTTACTTGACGACAGCCGCATGCACAACTGCCAGGAGCTAAGAAGCCGCGGAGTACGCATCATCGGCGAGATGCCAAACATAATCGACAAAGACCACCCCGAAGAAAAAGCGGCAAAAATATTCACCCAGGCTTCGCTCTAAGATTCGCGCGCGCAAAAGCGCGCACCACAAAAACAACGCGGCCCTTTGCCATGAGGCAAAGGGCCGCGGTCCTTTTACAGTCTATGCTTGTCTCTTAAGCAGCGCCCTTGGTGTAGTTTAGCGTGCCGCCTACGAGGATAAGCTCCACCTGGCGAGGAGTAAAGCCGTGCTTTAGCTTTATCTCTTTACCCTTGGTGACGTTCTTAAGTGTCACCGTGTCCTTCGAAAGGCCGCTTGTCAGGCCCGAAAGCTCGAGCTCGTCGCCATCCGAGATGGAATCGTAATCAGCCGCGTTCGCAAACGTAAGCGGCATGATGCCGAAGTTCACGAGGTTGTCCTTATGGATACGCGCAAAGCTCTTTGCGATGACGGCCTTTATGCCAAGATACATCGGGCAAAGCGCTGCGTGCTCTCTCGAAGACCCCTGGCCGTAGTTCTCTCCGCCGATGACAAAGCCGCCTTTCGCGGCCTTTGCCTTCTCGTGGAACTTGGCATCTATTGCCGAGAATACCGACTCCGAGTACTTAGGCACATTGCTTCTGTATTTTAGCCACGTGCCTGCCGGAGTGATATGGTCTGTCGTGATGTTGTCGCCAAGCTTTATTAGCGCCTTGCCGCGTATGCTGTCAGAGAGCTTCGCCTGCACCGGAAGCGGCTGAATGTTCGGGCCCCTCATGACCTCGACCTTATCCGGGGTCTTCGAAGGCGTTAACACCATCGAATCGTCAACGAGGAAGGTCTTCGGGGTCTTTATCTTCGGGTACTTCCCGAGCTTCCTCGGGTCGGTTATCTTACCGGTAATTGCCGCTGCGATTGCGACCTCCGGGCTGCAGAGAAACACCTTTGCGTCCTTGGTGCCGCTCCTGCCTTCGAAGTTCCTGTTAAATGTCCTAAGCGATACCGAAGCCGAGGGCGGCGACTGGCCGTTACCTATGCACGGGCCGCATGTTGCTTCGAGTATTCTCACGCCGCCTTCGATAAGGCTTGCGAGGGCTCCGTTATGCGCTATCATGTCGAGCACCTGCTTACTTCCCGGCGATACCGTTGTGCTGACGTTCGGGTTTACCTTGTGCTTACCCTTCTTTAAGACCTCGGCAACGACCATAAGGTCGTTATACGAGGAGTTGGTGCAGCTGCCGATGTTGACCTGGTCTACCTTCATGCCCTCGATTTCCTTTACCTTACACACGTTATCCGGGCTGTGCGGCTGGGCTATCATGGGCTCGAGCTTTGCCAAGTCGATCTCGATTACCTCGTCGTACTCAGCGTCCTTATCGGCGATGAGCTCCTTATAATCCTTTGGCCTCTTCTGCGCGGCAAGGAATGCCTTTGTGTTCTTGTCGCTTGGGAATATGGAAGTAGTTGCGCCAAGCTCCGCGCCCATGTTCGTGATAACGGCCCTCTCTGGTACCGAGAGTGAAGCTACACCGTCGCCGCCGTACTCAAATACCTTGCCAACGCCGCCCTTAACGGTCAAGCGCCTTAGTAGTTCAAGTATTACGTCCTTTGCCGACACCCACGGCTTAAGCTTGCCCTTAAGCTTTACCTGCACTACCTTCGGGAATATCAGGTTAAACGCGCCGCCGCCCATGGCAACCGCTACGTCAAGGCCGCCTGCACCCATGGCCATCATGCCGAGGCCGCCGGATGTCGGGGTGTGGGAGTCGGAGCCAAGAAGCGTCTCGCCGGGCCTTCCAAACCTTTCAAGATGCACCTGGTGGCAGATGCCGTTACCTGCCCTCGAGTACATGATGCCGTACTTGGAGGCTATGGTCTGAAGAAAACGGTGGTCGTCGGCGTTCTCGAATCCTCCGTACTGGAGCGTGTTGTGGTCAACGTAGCTGACAGAGAGCTTGGTCTTGACCTTTGGCACGCCCATTGCCTCGAACTGAAGGTACGCCATGGTGCCGGTAGCGTCCTGCGTGATGGTCTGGTCGATACGGATAGCCACTTCGTTGCCTGCCTTAGGCGTGCCGCTTACGAGATGGCTGTCTATTATCTTTTGCGTAATATTCTTTCCCACGTTCTGAAGCCCTCCTTATATATGGTTTAGGGTGGTTAAAATGTATGTGTTTTCCCTGCGTTTTCCCTGAATTGCCCCGGGTTCCTGAAGGAAGTCTGGGGGCGAAACAGAGGACAAATAAGTTACATTAATCCATCATAAAAGTCAATAGCATTGGAGGGAAACCGCCGATTTGACGGTGATGCTTCGTTGGCGTTCATTTTTGCTTCCTCGACGTATCTGACGTGATACGACTGCGGAGCAAAAATGCCCGCACGCCTCGCCTGACCGCCAACTGGGCGGTTTATGGAGGGGGGAAAAGACCGCCGCCGCCCCGCCCCACTCCCGTCATTCCCGCTCTCCTCTGGGCGGGAATCCAGTATCGCTGTAATGTCGTCATTGCGAGCCGCAACGCGGCGAAGCAATCTCATCCTTCGTGTCTGTCATTCCCGGCAGGCCGAGGGCCTGCACCCAAATGTAAACATTTGTCATTCCCGGCAGGCCGAGGGCCTGCACCCAAATATAAACATTTGTCATTCCCGCGCAGGCGGGAATCCAGTGTCGCTGTAATGTCGTCATTGCGAGCCGCAACGCGGCGAAGCAATCCTATTTTTGCTGTCATCCTGAACTTGTTTCAGGATCTCGTCACTATACACTTTGTCATTCCTGCGGAAGCAGGAATCCATTTTTAAAATATCTGCCCCTGCGGGGCGGCTTTCGGGTATGGGGCGTGCGAGGGCTGCGACCCCGCCGCATAACCGCCTCACGTATTGCCCCGCTTAAATCGCTTCGCTCATGCGACCCCGGCAATACGTCCGCCCCTTATGCGGCCCGCTTAAGCCCGTCGCTTAGCCCCATACCCCGGTTTTTTATAAGACATAGCACCGTACCCATCACCTTTATCCTCTCCCCAAGGTGATTGGGGAGAGGAATTTTATAAGGAATTTTTATAGGAGAGATAAACCTCTCTGCGAAAAAACCGCCATTTCCTCGTCTGGCATAAAACTGGACGGTTTTTAAAAAACACTATAAACATAATCACCATTGACAAGCCGTCATACCTAAGGTATGTTTTTACCATTGGTACAAAACTGCTCTAAAAGTAAAAAGCTTAACCGAGGTGTACCCCATGAAAAAGCTTACAAAAGCGAACACTAATCGAAAAGTTCATATTACATTGCCAGAAGAAACACATCAGCAATTACGCATCAAATGTGCCATTAAAGACATTACAATACAAGAGTTTGTAGCGCATCTCATTGAGGATTCCGTTTCAGATATTGAGGTAATAAAAAATGGCAATTATGCACAAAGAGAGAATTGAGCATTTGACACAAAATACAAAGCCCGCATGTTTAGATTTTTTTGCTGGTAGTGGACTTGTGGCCGAAGGCTTAAAAGATTTCTTTCAAACTGTGTGGGCAAATGACATCTGCAAAAAGAAAGCAAAGGTTTTTTGCGCCAATCACGATGAAAAAATTTTCAATCTAGGACCGATAGAAAAAATTAATGGCAACAACCTTCCAAGAGCCTCTTTATCTTGGGGAAGCTTCCCATGTCAAGACCTTTCATTAGCAGGCAATATGGGTGGGCTCTCCTCGTCTCGTAGTGGCCTAGTATGGCAATGGCTTCGCGTAATGGACGAATTACCACAAAAAACGCCTCTGGTAGTAGCAGAAAATGTCGTCGGATTGGTTTCGATGTCCAACGGTGAACATTACAAATTACTTCACAATGCTTTAGTTGAACGCGGTTATAAGGTTGGGGCTGTCATGTTAGATGCGGCGCACTGGGTTCCTCAGTCGCGGAAACGAATTTTTATTGTTGCCATTGATGCTAGCATTCCAACAGAGTTTTTCGAACTAAATAATCCCGGCTGGTGCCACACTCCGCCCCTTATACGAGCGGCAAAAAAGCTCAAAAAATGGGTATGGTGGAACATTCCCGAACCACCAACCAGAAAAAACGAACTAAGCGAATTAATCGAATACGATGCCCCTTGCGATGAACCACAAAAGCAAAAGTATCTTTTAAGCTTATTGCCAGAAAAACATCGTGAAAAAATAATGATCAACTCCAAAAATTACAAAAATGTTTTCCCAGGATACAAACGTATTCGCTACGGAAAACAAGTTTTGGAACTACGCTTTGACGGCGTAGCTGGCTGCTTACGAACTCCAGAAGGTGGCAGCAGTCGTCAACTTTTAGTCATCAAAGAAAACGAAACAATAAAAACCCGGTTGCTAACCCTTAAAGAGGTTACTGCCCTTATGGGAGCCCCTAAGCATTACAAATTACCAGGCAGTTATAACGATGGCTACAAAGCCATGGGTGATGCCGTAGCAGTACCTGTTTCACGGTATCTCGCAAAAAATTTACTTTTTCCACTCACCAAGCTAATTCAAGAAAGAGGGTTTTAATGACATTAAATAGCAAACTCGAAGAGTTCGCCAAAGCATATGACACAAAGGGAAAAGGGGCACTTTGCGTTGCATTAGTTATAACACGGCATGCAAAGAAAAAAGGTATGCCACTCAACCCAGACGAACTACTTACAGACGGCGGAGGACAAGTAATGGGACTGGGAAAAGCCGCTGTACAATCCATTTTAAAAGATTATGGCGTCGAACGTGTTCTCGCCGAAGAAGGCGGACGTACCAGTAGGGGTAGTGTTGGCAACATGAAGCAATATGTGGATTTCCTTAACGAGTTGCATGCAATAAACCCTATAGATTTCGAGCAATTAGAAGCGTGGTGGGTCGAGCGAGTAAAAGATTTTTTTTCTAGCAAACCTTTCACCTTAGGATTTGACGCATCAAAATCTTTTCGCACTATTATAAGAGACTTGCTGACACAAGCCGAAAAACGACAAGCAGAGCTAAGCGGTTCCACTTTCGTTGGCACAATGCTACAACATCTAGTAGGAGCAAAACTCAACCTTCTGCTTGACACCGCACCACAGCACCGTGGTGCCAGCGTTGCAGACAATGCTTCTGGAAAAGATGCGGATTTTCGCATTGACGATGTAGCCATACATGTAACCACCGCACCAACTGAAGCATTGATTCGAAAATGCAAAAGAAATCTTGATAGCGGCATAAAACCACTCATTATAACTAGATACCACGGAGTAGCGTTTGCCGAAGACCTTACCAAACAAGCAAATATTGCAGACAGAGTAGACATTTTCGATGCCGAACAATTCATCGCCGGGAACATATACGAAATTGGCAAATTCGGACAAACAGGTCGCCGAACAACAATAGAACAACTAATAAAAGAATACAACACGATTGTCGACGAATGCGAAACCGATCCCAGCTTGAAAATTACTATTAACTAATGACAGACGTTTTTTCGCCCAAAAAACGTAGCTGGATCATGGGGCGCATTCGGGGAAAAAATACAACTAGCGAACTAAAAATTCGCTCGCTATTACATCGTCTCGGCTTTCGCTTTAGACTTCATCACAAAGAACTTCCAGGCAAACCCGATATTATCTTCCATTCTCGCAAAGCTATAATTTTTGTCCACGGCTGCTTCTGGCATGGACATACTTGCAACAGAGGAAACCGCAAACCCAAAACAAATGCTAGTTATTGGGGCAATAAAATCAAGAAGAATGTGGAAAGAGATACCCTGCATCATGCCAAACTAGAAGCACTAGGATGGAAAATTCTTGTTATCTGGGAGTGTGAAATCAATAACACACAAAAACTTTCCAAACGACTCCATTCATTCCTTAAAGCCCCCCACATCACAAAAGATAAAGACCAAAAGCCGCCCCGCAGGGGCAAGTCTTCTAAAGACACTGGATTCCCGCCTGCGCGGGAATGACCAATTTTTACATCCGGGTGCAGGCGTCACGCCTGCCTCTCCCCAATCACCTTGGGCAGGCCGAGGGCCTGCACCCAAATATAAAAATCCCTCTCCCCGTCAAGGTCCGGGGAGAGGATTAAGGAGAGGGGTCCGGAGCTTTATCCTCTAAAAACCCCGAGGGTAAGATTGCTTCGTCGGCCTTCGGCCTCCTCGCAATGACTGCCCCACACCACCCCCACAGGCCGCCAAGTTTCGCGTCAGACGGGGACGCGGTCTTTGCCTAAACATAAACCCGCAAGTTGGCCGTCAGGCGAGGCGTGCGGGGATTTTCGACCAGAGGCGTATCACGTCCGATACGTCGAGGATCGAAAATTCACGCACAACGACGCATCACGGCCAAATCGCGGGTTTCTATATGATATTGTTTTTCCAACCCCTTTTTAGTACTATTTAGGTTGGAAAAACGTACCTCCTATGCCAAGAATACTGACAAAATACATCGCGCTCGAAATCGTAACGCCATTCCTATTATCCCTCGGCGTGCTCACCTCTACCGCCATGCTAAGCCGCCTAATCCGGCTAATCGAGATATTTTTCACCCAGGGCATCTCCCCTGACCGCTTCTTTATAATGCTCGTCGCCATAATACCCACGTTCCTTGTCTTCACAATACCGATGTCATTTCTCGTAGGCGTGCTCGTTGCCGCAACGAGGCTTAGCTTTGACAGCGAAATAACGGCCATGAAGTCCTCCGGCGTCGGGCTTACCTCCATCCTTAAGCCCGTGCTGCTGGTAGCTGTGTTCGCCTTTGCCGCGTCGCTTCTTACATCCCTCTACCTCTTCCCCTGGGGGTTTCGGACGACCGAGAGAATACTCTTAGACATCGCAGACGAGCACGCATCGAGCGTGTTCGAGGAGCAGACCTTCTACGATAAGTTCGCGGGTGTGACCTTCTACGTCGACAAGGTGGATAAAACCACCGGAGAGCTCGAAGGCGTGCTCATCGCAAGCGAGCCTGACGAAGGCCCGCCTGTGGTGATAATCGCGGAAAAAGGCGTTATCGCAAGGAGCGAGGACGGCGCCTCCGTGAACATGTACATGGCAAACGGCGCAGTGCAGAAGATACACGACGACGGCTCGTACCGCTTCGCGGCCTTCGATAGCTACCGGACCGGGCTCGGGCTCGTGCTCTCAAGTACAACGAGCAACAAGCTTAGAAGCAACGCCCTCACCCTCCCCGAGCTCTTTGCCAAGCTGCAGCTTGCAATCGACGGCAACATGCCCACACACAAGATAACGCTCGACATACATAAGCGGTTCGCCGTGCCGGCGGCCATCTTCGCCTTCGCGCTTATCGGGCTGCCGCTTGGGCTCCAGAAGGTCAGGAGCGCGAAGTTCACGGGCTTTGGCATAGCGATTGCCGTAATCGTCATATACTACATCCTTACGCGCACATTCGAGTCCCTTGGCGAGAGCGCGAAGATAGCGCCGGAGCTTGCGGCATGGGCTCCGGTCGGCATAATGCTCGTAGCAGGCGCGTGGCTTTTCAGGCGCGCGCAAAAGGAAAGAAGCATCGCGCTCGTGCATCATATCGGCGCGGCAATCGGCTCGATTACCGACAGGTTCGCAAAACGGGGAAGCGTCTGATGAAGACAATCGAGAAATACGTACTTAAGGAATTCCTGAAAATCCTTGTCCTCACCGTCGGCGGCATGACCGCGCTGTTTCTCGTAATCGACCTTGTTGAGAAGAGCGACGAGCTATTAAAGCACGGCTTCACGGCCGCGCTGACGCTTAAATACCTTGCCTTTAAGGTCCCGTCATTTCTTACGCTCACCATGCCGATTGCCCTTCTTCTCTCGGCATTCATCTCTACCGCGCTCCTTAATAAGCACGGCGAGATAAGCGCCATGAAGGCCGGCGGCATAAGGCTTACGAGAGTGCTCGTGCCGCTATTTATCGCGGCAGCCGTCATAAGCGTTGCCGTGATAATACTAAACGAGCGCGTCATACCGTTTACAGAAGGCGCGGCCACTGTAATGATGGAGGAAAAAGAAGGCAAGGAACTCGCCTTCGGCAGCAGAGGCGTGTGGTTTAAGTCCGGCGAGGTCATATACAACGTAAAAAAGATAGACGTGGAAAAACAATCACTCGAGGGCATAACCGCGTACTCGATAAAAAAGCCGTTCTCGCTCGAGGCGGTCGCCACATTCGAAAAGGCAACGTGGACAGGGTCTACGTGGAAGGCCTCGGGCAAGACCACGGCATGGAAGGTAAAAAACGGCGCGCCAAGCGCGCTAAAGGCCGATGCAGCGCTCCTTAGCGGCGTGAAAAACCCATCAGAGTTTGCAAAGGCCGAAAAAGGCATAGAGGCAATGGGGTATAAGGAACTAAAGCGCTACATACGTAGCCTTAAGCGCGGCGGGTACGACACGACCGCGCACAAGGTGGAGCTGCAATCGAAGCTCAGCTTCCCGTTCGTAAACCTCGTGATGCTCATTATCGGCATCCCTCTCGCACTTAAGACCGGAAGAGGCGCGGGCATGGCCGCGGGTGTTGCGCTAAGCCTCGCAATCGGCTTTGCCTTCTGGGTAGTGTTTGGGTTATGCAAATCCCTTGGCATGGAGGGCGCGGTGCCGCCTGTGGTGGCAGCGTGGTTTACGCCGGTTCTTTTCCTCTCTATCGGCGCTCTCATGTTCAGCTACGTAAAGCAGTAGCGCGATTGGCGCTTTGAAATCCCCAAAAAAAATGCTAAAATGCAAAACTATCATGTTTGGTAGAATCAAAACATTGGCAGCCGCCCTCATCTTCTTTGCCGCGCTCGTAACAGGCTGCGGCGAAAGAATCGACTTAATCGGCAAGCCAGCGCCCGAGTTCAAGCTAAAGCTCGTAATGAACAACGAGGCAGCCGGGCCCGAGATAGACTCGAAGAAGCTCAGCGGCAAGCCCTACATCCTCTACTACTTCGCAAGCTGGTGACTAAGGTGCAAGGACGAGGTCCCTCTCGTGAAGAGGGCTTACGAGGCAAATAAAGGCAAGGTCGAGGTAATCGGGGTCGGCATACAGGACTCGGAGGCGAACATAAAGAAGTTTGCGACCGAGCTCGGCATGCCGTGGCCCGTCGGGTTCGACTCGGACGGCTCTGTTGCCAAGGCCTTTGTCATAACATTTGGCGCGGGAATCGTGCACGTGGACTCATCCGGGGTCATACGCGCCTGGCACGGCACGACATTCTCGAGTAAGGACCTGGAAAAGGACATCAGCCTGATACTGCCGGGAACACACGCAGCACCCAAAACCCCTTAAAGAGCGGCGAGCGCAAGCCGCCAGGCATACCGTGCAAAAATACCCCGTAAAACCAATTGTCTTTGCCGCGATAATTACGGCAGCGCTCTTTCTTACGGCACAAAGCTCATTTTCGGACGAGATACACGAAGCTGTCGCAACCGGGGACGCGGCAAAGGTAAAAAAGCTTCTCATAGCGGGCGTGAATATACACAGCCGCTATTACAAAGACTCGCACTCAAGCCACGTCAACGGCCAGACGCCGCTGCACTTTGCGGCATTAAACGGCCAACACGAGATCATAAAACTCCTCCTTTATGCCGGCGCGGACCCAAACGACCATGGAACCGTGGACCGTGTTACGCCGCTGCACCTGGCGGCCAAGCACGCGAGCACGGAATCGGTAAAACTGCTAATCTCCAGCGGCGCAGACCCGGATAAGACGACATCGAACAAGCGCACCTTGCTCCACTTCGCTGCCGGCGGCGGCAACATAGAGACTATCAAGTTCCTGCTTGCCAGGGGCATGCACGTAAACGCCAGGGACGACGAAGAAAGAACGCCGCTTCACTATGCCGCATGGGGCGGTCACAAAGATGCGGTCGCATTTCTGCTGACAAACGGCGCCGACATAAAGGCGAGGACATCTTACAGAACAACCACGCTTGATCTTGCAACAACCTCCGGGAATAAAGAAACAGTGGAACTTCTTATTGCAAAAGGCGCGAACGTAAACGGGACGGGCTCTATCTACAACTCAACGCCGCTGCATATTGCCGTTGCAAACGGCCATATGGACATTGCAGAAGTTCTGCTCAAAAACGGCGCGAACGTGAACATTACGACATGGCACAACGGAACGCCTCTGCACATGGCCACAGAATACGGCCTTAAGGACATGGCAGAATTCCTCATAAAGAACGGCGCGGCCATTAACGCATCGACAATGCGCCACGAAACGCCGCTGCATCTCGCCGCAGGAAAGGGTTTTACCGACATCGCCGAGATACTCATCAAAAACGGCGCAAACGTCAACGCAACGACAAATACCCTTGAAACGCCCCTGGTACGAACAAAGAAAATCGGGGACGAGCAATTGCGGCAAAAGATGCAGGACCTTCTTAAAAAACACGGAGCAAAGTAAAACCAATGAACGGGTTACCCGGTAAACTCGAAAAGCTATTTGGGATTGCCGCCATGACAATAGTAATCCTGCTTTTTGGTCTCATGATAGACCTTTTCATGGGACTGCCCGTAACCAAAGCAGCCATCAAAACAAGCAATATCTGGCTGCTGATACCGGGCTACCTGTTATTGATCGCCTTCTGGATAGGCGGCGAAGCAGCCGCTGGCCTGTTCCTGAAAAAAGAAGAAAAGGAAAACACAAAAACAGAACCTATCAAATTCAGCGCCGCAAGAATTCCGGTATTACTCGCAAAAGCTGCAGTGATACTCCCCGTATACTGCCTTCTACTGTATATAATGTGGCAGATTTTTAAAGCCCTCGGCATCGACGTCTTCTAAACAACCACATAACAAGCCAGCAAATTGGGGCACAAAACCACACACCCTTTCGGCCAGCCAAGTTTTGCGTCAGACGAGGCAGAGGCGGTTTTTTCGCAGAGGCGTATTTTGGTAATACGTCGAGCAAGGAAAAACCGCCTCAACGAAGTATGGCGCAAAAATCGGCTGGCCATCTCATTACCCTCTGGCTTTTCCTGGCAAAATGCCTTATACTTATAAGTTGCGCCTGTATCCCGGGCCCAATACTATGGGTAAGCACACTAAGACAGCGCATATACCGGAAGAGATGTTCTTCAAGACCCCTGAAGACGCGGCCGGGGCCAACATCGACACCCTCGTCATCGAAGGGCTTCGTCAAAACAACCTTAAGAACATCTCCCTCTCCATTCCGCACGACAAAATCACGGTAGTCACCGGACTAAGCGGCTCGGGAAAATCCTCGCTCGTCTTCGATACTCTCTTTGCCGAAGGCAGGTGGAGGTTCATGGAATCGCTCTCCACATACACACGGCTATTCCTCGAAAGGATGGACCGCCCGGACTTGGATAAGATCACCAACATACGGCCGTCCGTGGCAATCGAGCAGAAAAACCCGGTAAGAACGAGCCGCTCAACTGTCGGGACCTCGACGGAGATAAACGACTACCTCAGGCTCCTGTACGCCCGCATAGGCAAACTCAACTGCGTTGAATGCGGCAATGACGTTGCATCCAACTCGCCCGAGAGCGCGGCAGAAGGCCTTATAAAGGCGCATACCGGCAAAAAGGCTGCGATAGGGTTTTACTTTGAAATAAAGAAAGGCGCCAAGGACGCGATAACCCCGCTCGTTAAAAAAGGGTTCGTAAAGATACGTCAGGGCAGCGAAACAATTGATATAAGCGAAGAAGCAGCGCCGAAAAATCTTGCCGGCAATATCAAGGTAATAGCCGACAGAGTCGAAGTAAAGCCGGAAAACCTTTCGCGCATAACAGAGGCCTTTGAAACGGCCTTCAAGGAAGGCTCGAACAGGGCATGGGCAGAGGCATACGGCGCGGATAAGACGTACGAGCTCGAGTTTTCGCGCGAACTAAGGTGCGTTGCCTGCCATGCGCCCGGAGACAAGCCCTCGCCGATACTCTTTTCATTTAACCACCCGCTTGGCGCCTGCCCCGTGTGCAAGGGGTTTGGCAACACGCTTAACTACGACGAAGATAAGATAGTGCCAAATAAGGAGCGCACCCTCTCTGACGGCGCCATCGAGCCGTGGACAAAGCCCGCGTACAGGTGGTGGCACGACGAACTCATGGCAAACGCAGAGGCCTACGACATAGACGTGAATAAACGCTACTCGAGGCTCTCGAAGAGAGAAAAGGCGCTTTTATTCGACGGCACCGATGACTTCGAGGGCATAAACGACTTTTTCAAGCACCTTGAGACAAAGAAGTACAAGCTCCACATACGCGTCTTTATCTCCAGGTTCAAGGGCATGAACGTGTGCACCGAGTGTAGCGGAGCGCGCCTTAAGAAAGAGGCCCTGGCCGTTACGATAAACGGCAAGAACATCGCCGAGGCAAGCAGCCTTACCATAGAAGAGGCAATCGGGTTTTTCGGCTCGCTAAAGCTCGGCTCTGCCGAAAAAAAGATAGCGGCAGAGCCGCTTCGCCAGGTGATGCTAAAGCTCGGCTTTCTTTCCTCGACCGGGCTAAAGTACATAACGCTCGACCGAATGAGCCGTACATTATCGAACGGCGAGGCGCAGCGCGTTCAGCTCAGTACGCAGCTTGCCTCGTCCCTGACGGGCGTCCTCTATATCCTGGACGAGCCCTCCATAGGGCTCCATCCCTCTGACGTGGACATGCTTATAGAAACGATAAAGAAACTATCAGGCATAGGCAACACCGTTGTCATAGTCGAGCACGACATGAGCTTTGTCAGGGCCTCCGACCATATTGTCGAGCTCGGCCCGGGCTCAGGCGAGTTCGGCGGAAGGCTCGTGTACTCGGGCTCAAGAGAAGAGTTCCTGAAAAACCCTGGCACCCTCACCTCCCTTTACGCAACAGGGGCAAAGCGCATCTCAACACCTTCGTGGCGGCGTAAGGGCAAGGGCGGCACAGTAGAGCTAAAGGGCGCGAGGGGTAATAACTTAAAGGGCATAGACCTCTCAATCCCGCTCCAGACCATGACCTGCGTAACAGGGGTGTCGGGCTCTGGGAAAAGCACGCTTATAGTCGACACGCTCTATAACGCTTTGGCAAAGAAACTTGGCGAAAAGGCCGAGCGGCCGCTCGAGTTCGACACTCTTACCGGAGCGGGCCTTGTAACGGCCGTAAAGCTCATAGACCAGGAGCCAATTGGCAAGACGCCAAGAAGCAACCCGGTAACATACATCGGCGCCTTCGACGAGATAAGAACGCTCTTTGCATCGCTAAAATCCTCGGCAGCCATGGACTTGACAGCCGGGCACTTCAGCTTCAACGTCCCGGGCGGCAGGTGCGAGACATGCGGCGGAGAAGGGTTTGAAAAGCTCGAGATGTACTTTCTCCCGGACGTGTACTCGAGCTGCAGCGCATGCGCAGGAAAAAGATTCAAACCTCAGGTGCTTGAGATAAAGCTTGCGGGAAAGAACATAAACGACGTGCTTGGCATGACCTTTGACGAGGCGACACGGTTTTTCAAATCCACTCCGAAGATAACCGACAAACTTGCCATTGTTCGCGACGTTGGGCTCGGGTACTTAAGGCTCGGGCAGCCTGCGACGACACTTTCCGGGGGCGAGGCGCAGCGCCTAAAGATCGCGCGCGAGCTTAGCCCCGGCTACGAGGGCGGATGCCTCTACATAATGGATGAACCGACAACAGGGCTCCACCCAGAAGACGTACGCACGCTCATCACAGTGCTTGGCAAGCTCGTTGACACCGGAAGCACGGTCCTCATCATCGAGCACAACATGGAGCTTGCCAAGACAGCGGACCTTATCATAGACCTTGGCCCCGGAGGCGGGGCAAACGGCGGTGAGATAACGGCAATAGGCACGCCCGAAGATGTCGCAAAGAGCAAAAAAAGCCGCACAGCCAGGTTCCTGGCCAAGGCGCTTGCTGAAACCGATTGAGCATGGTGAAGCGCTTTTTGCCCTGACTGTGGTAAAAATGACACACAGGGGTCTTTCTCTCCTTGACATAACGTGCGTATAAGAGTATCATATAGGCTGTCCAAGTAGTCCCAATCCAACAAAGGATGCACATGAAAAAAATAAAGAAAATCATATTTATAGAGTCGCGTTCACCCGATTTCCACATATTTTCGAGAACAGCGCTGCCGCGTCTTGGCACGATACTTCTCGGAACAATCCTGAAGAACGCCGGCTACGATGTAAAAAGTTATGTCGAGACGGTCGAGGACCTCGATCTGGAAGACGCTTTGAGCGCCGACCTGGTAGGGATATCATCCATAACCTCGACAACGCCGAGGTCGTATGAGATAGCAAAGGTTCTTCAGAAGTCAGGGGTTCCGGTCTTCATGGGCGGCCCCCACGTCACCTACATGACCGAAGAAGCGCTCGAGCACTGCGACTACGTGATACGCGGCGAGGCCGACGACATAATCGTGGATTTCGTAAAAACGCTCGAAGCCGGCAAAGGCTTCGAGAACATCCCCGGGCTGTCGTTTAAAAAGGACGGCGCCATAGTGCATAACCGCACAGTGGCCTCGTGCAAGGACGTAAATACGCTGCCAATACCCGACTTCTCCATCGTTCACGGGCTTGAACAGGAAGCCAACAAAAAGCTCTCTCTTACCCCCATAATGACATCCAGGGGCTGCCCCTACGACTGCAGCTTCTGCTCGGTTACGCAGATGTTCGGCCAAAAGTACCGCTTCCGCAGCATGGAAAAGGTAATGGAAGAGCTCGAGTACCAGCTAAAGCGCGGCACGGAGTGGGTGTTCTTCTACGACGACAACTTTACCGCCAACAGGCAGCGCACCAAGGAACTCCTGACCGAAATGATAAAAAGAGGGCTCACGCCAAAGTGGACCGCTCAGGTCAGGGTCGAGACGGCAAAGGATGCCGAGCTTATAGACCTCATGAAGAGGGCCGGCTGCCATACCGTCTATATAGGGTTTGAATCGGTTAACCCGGAAACGCTCAAGGCCTATAACAAGAAACAATCGGTCGGCGACATAGAGCACTGCATAAAGATACTACACAAGAACGGCATACGCATACACGGCATGTTCGTCTTCGGCTCGGACATGGACGACGTAAGCACCATACACGAGACCGTGAGGTTCGCGAAGAAAAACGATCTCGAAAGCATCCAGTTCATGATACTCACTCCGCTTCCGGGAACGAGACTCCACCACGAACTCGACAAGGACGGCCGCATATTCTCCAAGGACTGGAGCATCTACGACGCCCACCACGTCGTATACTCGCCAAAGAAGATGAGCTACTTCGAGCTCCAGAGCGAGACGATGCAGGCATACAAGGACTTCTACACGCTCTGGCAGATAACCAAGCGTCTGGTGCGTATGGACATCCACAACGTGGCCATCAAGGCCTACGGAAGAAACCTCATAAGGAAGTGGATTAGCAAGAACCAGTACTTCATCGACTACACGCACTCGATTACCAAGGCCGGGCGCGCCATAGAGATAGCCGCAAAGAAGAGCGCCGACGACATCAAGGAAAAATTCCACCGGATAGAACTTGCCCGCCTCGGCTCAACACAACCAAAAACGAAGGAATCTTTTTAAAACGCCGCGCATATGAGACCACTTGCCGCATCCGGACATACGGCAGCGCTAAAAACCGCCATCGCAGCTTTTGCCGCGTTCGCGGCCTTTGGCCTCGGCGCCGGCCCCGCATCGGCAAATACCGGAGAAACAGGCATTTCCCCGGCGCTTCTTTGGGGCAATAACGCCTCCAATATCGAACGCGCATGCGCTCTGCTTGAAGCAATTGCAACCGCAAAGCCGTGCGACGCGTGCAGGGCCAGAACCCCGCAAAACTTCTCGCGCGCCCTCGCCTCCATGGATTATCCGCGGGAGGTCGAGAAAAATTCAGAAGCTCTCGGCATAAAATTGAACTGCGAAGGCTGCCACGGCCAGGACGGCTCGCTAAAGCCTGCCGTTGACGCCGAAACCGACACGCCTGATGCGGCCGAAATAACCGATATCGGCGATGAAGCCTCCGTCGACGCAGAGGTCGCCGGCGAGTACGCTGAACCTCTCGAGGAAATACCCGCCGTGGTCACGCCTGCAGAGAGCGATAAAAACACCGCTACGGCAGCGGCGCCGCAAAGCGACAGCGAGGCCCAGGAAGCGGCAACGAACTTCGTCCCCGTGCTTTCAAACGCCAAAGTGGACGCCTTCAAAAGATACTTCCAGACGCGCGGCAAGGACATCTTTTCAAAGTGGCTAGACAGAAGCAAGGCATACATGCCCATGGTGCTCGATATACTCGAAAAAGAGGGGCTCCCCGAAGACATCGCCTACCTGGCCCTCATAGAGAGCGGCTATAACCCGCACGCAAAGTCACGGGCCGGCGCCGTAGGCATATGGCAGTTCATGCCCGGAACAGCGAGAAAATACGGGCTAAGGGTCGACTGGTGGATAGACGAAAGAAAAGACCCGGAAAAGGCCACCAAGGCGGCCGCAGACTATCTAAACGACCTCTACGACCGCTTCGATTCGTGGTACCTCGCGGCAGCCGGGTATAACGCGGGAGAAGGCAGGATAGAACGAGCACTCAGAAGATTCAAGGCCGACAACTACTGGGACATAGCCTCCAATAAACGCGCCCTCAAAAGGGAAACAAGGGAGTACGTGCCAAAGTACCTTGCGGCCATAATAATAGCCAAGGAGCCAGAGTGCTACGGTTTCATGCCGACCAACACCGAAAGCGACTACGTCTACGATACTGTCGAGATACGGCACTCTACCGACATAAACGTCATAGCAAAAGCGGCAGGCACAACCGCAACTGAACTAAAGCGCCTGAACCCGGAGCTTAACCGCTGGTTCACGCCGCCAGACTATAAGAACTACAAGATAAAGCTCCCTGTCGGAACAAAGGCGGCCTTCCTCGAGAATATACAGAAGGTTCCGGAGCCCGAGCGCCTGAGGTTCCACATGCACAAGGTAAAACGTGGCGAAACGCTCTCGACGATTGCCCGTAAATACGGCACGAGCGTGCAGCCGATACTGTATTTGAACAACATAAAGAACGTGCGCTCGCTTAAAAACGGCACGATGATAGCCGTGCCCGTAAGGGCCGTTGGCCGAGCCGAGGCGCAGACAGACCCGGCATTAAAGGTCACGCCGAAAAAGACCACTATCGCAAAGACAGGCCGCAAATAACCGTTTCGCGCCGCGCTATCTTGAACTAACCGCAAAAAAACACCGCAGAGCCAAATAATCCGACAAAAGAGGTACAAAACAAAATGTTCAAAACAGTTGAGTGGAAGAATAACGCCGTCGTGATGCTCGATCAAACGCTTTTGCCGACAACTGTCGTATACAGGAAGTACACCGACTATAGAGACGTTGCGAGCGCGATAAAGAGGCTCGTGGTACGCGGCGCGCCTGCAATAGGCGTTTCAGCGGCCCTTGGCATAGCGCTTGGCGCAAAACGGAGCACGGCAAAGACCGACGCTAGCTTTGCATCCGACTTTAAAAAGATATGCTCCCTCATCGCCTCAACGCGCCCAACTGCCGTGAACCTCTTCTGGGCAGTAAAGCGCATGCAGGGCGTGTTTGCCGAGTCCAAAGGCCAGGGCATGGCAAAGATAAAAGCCAGGCTCGAGGCAGAGGCAAAAAAGATACTCAAAGACGACATAGAGATAAACAAGGCCATGGGCAGAAACGGCGCAAGGCTCATAAAAAATAACTCAACCGTGCTAACGCACTGTAACGCAGGAGCCCTTGCAACAGCAGGCTACGGCACGGCACTTGGCGTAATAAGGGGCGCAGTGGACGCCGGAAAAAAGATACGCGTCTTTGCAGACGAAACGCGCCCGGTTATGCAGGGCTCGCGCCTTACCGCATGGGAACTCATGGAGGACGGCATAGACGTTACTCTCATCACCGACAACATGGCCGGAGCGATGATGCAAAAGGGCCTCATCGACGCCGTGGTCGTCGGCGCGGACAGAATAGCGGCAAACGGAGATACTGCCAATAAGATAGGAACTTACTCTGTTGCGGTGCTCGCAAAGGCGCACAAGATACCGTTCTACGTCGCTGCCCCGCTCTCGACCATTGACACCTCCCTTAAGCACGGCTCGCTCATACCGATAGAGGAAAGAGAATCGACCGAGGTAACGGAAGTAAGAGGCGTTCGCACTGCTCCAAAGGGCGTAAAGGTTAAGAACCCTGCCTTTGACGTAACTCCGTCGTCCCTCATACGCGGCATAATAACCGAAAAAGGCGTTGCAACAGCGCCCTACAACGCATCGATAAAGAAGCTATTCGGGAAATAACGGCCCCTGCCCCTTTTCCTGCCCTTTGAAAGGGCAGGAAAAGGGCTTAAAATCATAGCTATTGCCTTTATCAGCGCCACCTGTTAAGATGCCTAAATATTAGGCAGGCATGCAGAACCAACCCACACATCACGAAAACATTCTCGAGAGCCTTCCAGACGCAGTCATATTCGTCGACAGGAAGATGAGGGTCGAGGTGTTTACGCAATCGGCCGAGAGAATACTCGAAGTATCGCGGGGCCGCGTCATATGGAAAAACGCGGACGAGGCCCTCTCCTTAAACGAGTGGATAGTGAAACTCGTAAAGCGAAGCCTTGATGAGGGAATGCGGTTTTACTCGCACGAGGGGCTCGTCACCAGACGCATCTCAAAGCCTCTCGCGGTAAAGGTCTCGACAGCGCCAGTCACCGACCAAAGCGGCGCTCTCTCGGGCGTTGTCTGCTTTATCAGGGAGTCAGGCGGCGTAACGCCGATAGAGGCCGAAAGCAGGAGAAAAGAAGACCTCGAAAAGATAGAGGCCTTTGCCATGCACGTTGCCCACGAGATAAAGAACCCGCTTGGAGGCATACGCGGCGCAGCGCAGATGCTCACAAAACGCCTAAAAGAGAAAAAGCACCTTGAGCTTGCCTCCATAATCACTGAATCCTCGGACCGCCTCTCGGCCATCCTGGACGACATGCTTGGGTTATCTGGCAAGCCGCGCGGCGGCAAGAAAGCCGTTAACGTGCACAAGGCCATAGACAACGCGATAAAGAGCTTCGAATCCGGCGCCGACGCCCCGCTATTTATAAGAAACTACGACCCGAGCCTGCCGCCTGTACTCGGCAACGAGGGCCGCCTAACACAGGTATTCGTAAACGTCATAAAGAACGCGTGCGAGGCAGTGGCCAGAAGAAACGGCGAGGTTACCATTTCAAGCCGCATGGTAACCGAGTTCCATGTCATAGAGTCCGGGTCAAAGGAAGAAAAATTCGTAGAGATCGCGGTAACGGATAACGGCAAAGGCATCCCAAAGGAAGACCTGGAAAAGGTGCTCATGCCCTTCTATACGACCAAGAAAGGCGGCAGCGGCATGGGCCTTGGCCTCTCGTACAGGATAATAAAGGAACACGGCGGGTTTTTTAGGATCGAGCCCTCGCCTATAGGCGGCACAAGCGTTAAAATATATCTACCCCTGGAGACCGTGAAATGAGCAAAACAATACTCGTGGCCGACGACGACAAAGGGATACTCCGGCTGCTCGAGATATTTCTAAAGGAAAAAGGGCTAAGGCCAGTGTGCGTACCGGACGGCGCATCGGCCATAAAACGCGCGGTAGAGGCCGATATAGCGGTGCTCGACATAAACATGCCGGAGATGGACGGCCTGGACGTGCTAAACGAAATCAAAAAAACGCGGCCCTCCATGCCGGTTATCATCATGACAGCGGACTCGACGATGAAGAACACGATAGAGGCCATGAAGTGCGGGGCCTTTGACTACGTCACCAAACCAATCGACATAGACGAGTTCGAGGTGATACTCGACAAGGCAGTCGAGGACATGCGCCTTAGAGGCGAAGTGGCCGAACTAAGAGAACGCCTTTACGAGGCCACCGAGGCAGGCGCGCTACGGTTCATAGGAAAAAGCAAAAAGGCCCTCGACACCTTCAAGGCAATAGGCAGGATAGCTTCAAAGGACGTGACCGTGCTCCTAAGGGGCGAGAGCGGCACTGGCAAGGAACTCGTTGCAAGGCTCATACACTCTAACAGCCAGAGACGCGATAATCCATTTATCGCCCTTAACTCCGCTGCCGTGCCAAAAGAACTACTGGAGAGCGAGCTCTTTGGCCACGAAAAAGGCGCGTTCACGGGCGCAACCGAGGCGAAAAAAGGCAAGTTCGAGCTCGCAAACACAGGCACGCTCCTTCTTGACGAAATCGGCGACATGGAAATGGGGCTTCAGGCAAAGCTTTTAAGGGCCCTTCAGGATAAGGAGTTCTACCGCGTTGGCGGAAAAGCGCCGATAAAAGTGGACATACGCATCATAAGCGCGACAAACCAGGACCTCGAGGCAATGGTAGAGAAAAAGCGTTTTCGCGAGGACCTCTTCTACAGGCTAAATGTCGTCGGGCTAACGCTACCTCCGCTAAGGGAAAGGCGCGGCGACATAGAGCTTCTAACAGAGCACTTTCTGGCTGCGATAGCGAAGGAGACAGGGGCAGCGAGAAAGTCTCTGTCGGCCGCGGCAAAGGCGGCAATGGAGGAGTACCAGTGGCCAGGAAACATCCGGGAACTCGAAAATACGCTTCGGCGGGCCGCGTTCTTATCTGGCGCAGAGGTGCTTACGCCAACCGACCTCGCGCTTCCAGGCAAGAAGGCTAAAAAAGACTCTATCGAAGAACTCATAGAGGCAAGGCTCGAGCCTTTTGTAACGAAAAGCTCGTCAGCCGGAGACCTCTACGACGCTGTGATGCCGTTTCTCGAGCGCCCTCTTATAAAGCTCGTCTTAAAAAAGACCCGCTTTAACCAGGTAAAGGCCGCAGAAATGCTCGGCATAAACAGAAATACGCTTAGAAAAAAAATACACGACCTGAAAATAACAAAGAAGGACATGAAACAGGGATAGGCCCCTCATTATGGCAAAGCGCTCTACCGCAACCAAACCCACTGCCCGGCTTTCTAACTGCTTCATCATGGGCGACAACCTGGAGGTCATGGCCTCGCTTAGCGCAGCCGGGCTTGCCAAAAGCGCCATGCTTATCTATATAGACCCGCCCTTTCTCTCGGGCGTCGACTATTCCAAGCGCAGCGGCAAAGGAAAAAAACAGTTCGCGTACACAGATAAATTCTCGCGTGAGGGCTATCTCGAGATGCTAAGGCCGCGCCTGACACTCATGCACACCCTCCTTGCCGACACCGGAAAAATATTCGTGCACTGCGACTGGCGGGCAAGCCACCTTATAAGGACGCTTCTTGACGAAATATTCGGGGCAGAAAACTTTCTTAACGAAATCGTCTGGCATTACGGCGGGCGCGGGGCAAAGGCGGTATCAGGGCAGTTCGCGAGGAACCACGACTCCATATACGCCTACGGCAAAACAAAAAGAGCAAAACTCAAAAAACTCTACATTGAACGAAAAATGACGCTAAAAGAGGCCGCCGCCCTCGGGTACCGGGCGGACGAAAAAGGCCGCGTATTCAAGACGGCGCCTCGCGGCGATTACACCGATAAAAGCATAGCAACCCTTGAAAAACAGGGGCGCGTGCATACCACGAAAAACGGCAAGGTGCGCATAAAGTACTTCCTTGAAAAGCGCGGCAACCTGTTTGTCGAAAAAATACCGGTTGGCGACGTGTGGAGCGACATCCCGGACGCCATGCACATGCCACTAAAAGAACGCACGGGATACCCCACTCAAAAGCCGGAGACGCTTCTAAGGCGCATAATCGAATGCTCGACCGACGAAGGAGACCTGGTGATGGATTTTTTCGCAGGCTCGGGCACGACCGCTTCGGCGGCAACGGCGCTTAAAAGAAAATGGATAATCGCCGACTCCTCGCCCGTTGCGGCGAAAACCGCATCCAGACGCCTTAAGGCGCGAAATAGCGGATTGTAAACAGCCGCGGCCCGATATATAATTAAAGCAGAAGGGATGCGAAAATGGCTACCACACTGCACTCAAAACAGGCCTCTATAAGCGGAGTACAGAAGACCGCCAACTTTTGCGGCCACGTCTTCGGGGGCGGCATAAACGCCAGGGGCGCGGTCTTTGAAGCGCTTGCCGATTTTAAGGGCGCGGTCTTTCACGGTGCAGCCGACTTCTCGGGCGCGATATTTAGAGACGGCGCTGATTTCTCAGGGGCACGGTTCATACCCAAAAACAACACTGAAAAGGAAGACGTTTCCTTCCTTTCCTCCATATTCCTCTCTGAGACGAACTTCTCGGGGGTAAGCTTCGACAACACCGGAAACGTGGATTTCTCGCAAGCATCGTTTAGCGGGCAGGGAAACGCCCTTTTCCTCTCGGCCGTCTTTAAAAACAGCGGCAGCGTGAACTTCACCGGAGCGGTGTTCAAGAACCTAAAGGGTGTCGAGTTCTCGGACGCGGCATTCCAAAACGGCAGGGACGTGCTCTTCTCAGGCATTTCGTTTGCGTGTAAGCGGATAGTCTCTTTTACCCGGACGAAATTCGCCAATTCCGGCAAGGTTCACTTCTACAGAAATAACTTCATAAACGACTCGAGCGCAACTTTTTCATACGCCGCGTTCACATGCCGCGACGGCGCGGAGTTCTCGGAAAACGTATTTACTAACGACGGACGGGTGCTCTTCTACGAGGCCGACTTCGCAGAGACAAGGATGCTTGTCTTCTCCGAATGCATTTTCGCTGCAAGGCACGGCGTGGACTTTTCGCTCGTACGCTTCCCATCCTCAGGCGAAACGCTCTTTAGCAGATGCTACTTCAAGGGATCTGGCAAGAAGGAGGACTCCGAGGATTTCGACGTCACATTCGAGAACTCGGCCTTCAGAGAGACCTCCTTCGAAGGTGGCGAGATAAAATGGCTCTCGGACATCACAAAGGCGAACCCGAAGACTATCCCTCTGGACGCTCTCATAGAGGCCAGAGAGGCCGAGCTCGAGCGCAGTCGCGCATCGTCTAACATAGGCCCCTACGAGATAGCCGCGCCTGCGTGGACAAAAGGGCTTTCTATAAGAACGCCTGAGCTGCTGCACGTCTTCGACGAGGACGCGCTCGTGTCCTGGTGCGCGCTCTCGACGGACTCATCCAAGAACCTCACCTTTCGCCGCGTGAACCTCCATAAGTCCGTATTCGACGGCGTCACGCTCTCGAACGTACAACTAAATGCCGTAAACTGGCTATCCGATGGATCCAGGGATGTGCTCTATTCCGAAAGAATACTAAAAGACCGTATAAAAAGAAAAGAACTAAGACGCGGCACGGTAAAGTTCAAGAGCGCACTCGACGACCTCGCCGACCAGTACACGCAGCTAAAGAACAACCTGGAGACCAAGCGAAGCTACGCTCAGGCCGGGAACTTCCACTACGGCGAGATGGAGACCATGCGCATGGGATTTAACGCCATCTGGAGGGCGCTGTCGCTAACGAACCTGTACCGCATCTCTTCCGGGTACGGCGAGAGGCCCGGGCGCGCCCTCTTCTATACGCTCTTTCTCGCAAGCTGCCTGACGTTTTTCGCAATGGCCTCGCTCGACTATTACAGCCCCTCGTTCGTCGACGCCTCTACCGACGGCTTCGTATCTGCATTCATAAAGCTCTACGCGAACTTCGCCTCGCCGTTCTGGAAAGCAACAGAGGACTCGGCCTTCTCCTCCATGAACTCGGAGAACTGGTGGTTTTTCGTCATAACATTCGTCGGGCGGATAATATTCTATCTCCAGACGACCATATTCGCTCTCACCCTTAGAAGGAGGTTCAAGAGATAATATGCCCGGGACAGGGAAAAAGATACGCGGCCTTTACGCTGTCATAGACCTTGCCTACGTGAGGCCGGAAAACGCCGCGGCCCTGGCCGCCAAGCTTATTACCTCCGGCGCACGCACGGTGCAGCTTCGGGCAAAGGACGTGCCTGCGCGCGAGGCCCTCATCGCGGCAAAGAAGATACGCGAGGTAGCAGCGCGCCAGAAGACCCTCTTCATGGTGAACGACAGAATAGACATCGCGCTTGCCTCCGGGGCAGGCGGCATACACATAGGCCAGGACGACCTGCCGCCAAGAGAGGCAAGAAAGCTTCTTGGCGAAGAAACAATCATCGGGTTCTCCACACACAACGAGGCCGAGGTGCGAGACGCTGACAAGCTCTTTACCGAGGGCGTAATAAACTATATTTCCTTTGGCCCGATATTCCCGACCGTATCGAAAAAGGACGCGCGCCCTGCCGTCGGCATCGAGGGGCTTAGAAAGGCGCGTGTCCTTACGAAAGCGCCGATTGCCGCAATAGGCGGCATAACAGAAAAGAACATCCGCGACGTAGTGGCTGCAGGAGCAGACGCCTGCGCCGTGATATCGGCTATACTCACTGCCCCGGACGCGGCGGAAAAAGCGGCATTCCTCGCAACAATAATAAACGCTGCGCAAAAACACAGACACGAATAAATACCGTTGAAACCTGCGGCAAAGCGTTATAAAATGAACTGATTAACCGGTTAAAAGGAGACGTATGAACGAACAGGCGAAAAACAAAGGCTCGGTAACAATCGTTCTTTTCAGCGGAGATCTCGACAAGGCAATAGCCGCATTTGTCATATCGACGGCAGCGGCTTCGATGGGCATGAGCGTAAACATATTCTTCACCTTCTGGGGCCTGAACGTCATAAAGAAGGAAGGCGGCCTCATAAAAGGGCAGAACTGGATGCAGAAGATGCTAAACATCATGAACTACGGGCACGCAAAAAAGCTCGCCCTCTCGAAGATGAACATGGCAGGCATGGGCCCTGCTATGCTAAAGGTCATGATGGGGCAGAAAAAGGTGCCGAGCCTGAAAGAGTTCATCTCGACGGCCAGGGCCCTTGGCGTAAAGTTTTACCCCTGCGAAATGAGCATGACGGTCATGGGGCTTACGAAAGAAGACTTCATAGACGAGTGCGACGACATTATCGGCGCTGTTTCTTACATCGCAAAAGCAAAGGAATCGGAAATCAACCTTTTCATATAGGAGAACAATGACAGACTTTAACGTAAATAAAACGCTGGATGCCAGAGGGCTTAGCTGCCCTATGCCGTCGGTAAAAACAGCTCTCACGCTCGAGACGATGAAGAGCGGCGAGGTGCTTGAAATTATCACCGATGACCCGATATCCAAAAGAGACCTTCCGGTGTGGGCGGAATCTACCGGCAACGAGCTTCTCTCGCTTGTCGAGGAAGCGCCGACGATAAAGATATACTTAAAAAAGGCCTGAAAAACAGCCTCCCGTTATTTACGGATTATACCCGCTCTCGCCGTGCTCCGAGAGATCGAGCCCCTCGACCTCGTCTTCCCTGCTTACGCGAAGTTTAGTTATCTTTCCGGTTATCTTCAAAAGCGCCAATGTCGCGGCTACCGAGAATAACGCCGTCACGATTACGCCCATAAGCTGGACGAATAAAAAGTGAGCAGAGCCCGAGCTAAAGAGCCCTTCTACGCCTATGGAGCCAAAAAGCCCGAGAGAGGCGATTCCCCACATCCCGGCTATGCCGTGTATGCCAAAGACGTCGAGCGTATCGTCGTACTTGAACTTCACCTTTAATACGCTTACCGCGTAGTAGCAGAGCGCGCCCCCGGCGAGCCCGACTATCATGGCAGCGCCAACGCCGACAAACCCAGCGCATCCGGTTATGGAGCCAAGCCCCGCTACCGCCCCGGACACGGCGCCAAGGAGCGTGGGCTTGCCTCTATGAAGCTTTTCTATCACTGTCCACGAAAGCACTCCTGCGGCAGCCGAGACGTTGGTCGTAACAAAACTCATCACAGCAACGTCGTTTACGCCAAGTGCGCTTCCGGCGTTGAAGCCGAACCAGCCAAACCAGAGAAGCCCCATGCCAAGGAGTGTTAGCGGAAGGTTATGCGGAGCCATGAGCTCTCTGCCGTAGTTATGCCGTTTGCCAACCACTATACAGGCGGTAAGCGCCGAGAACCCTGAGCTTACGTGCACGACAAGCCCTCCGGCAAAATCCATTACGCCAAGGGAAGAAAGCCAGCCGCCACCCCAGACCCAGTGGCAAAGCGGGACATATACGAATGTCAGCCAGAGAAGGCTAAAGAGCGCGATTGCAGAAAACCTCATCCTCTCGGCAACGCCTCCGGTAATGAGCGCAACCGTAACAACCGCGAACATGCCCTGGAAAATAGCGAAGACCTCGTTTGGTATTGTCCTGCCGCCAAGGTCAGCGCCTCCAAAACTAAAGAGCGCGTGCTTAACGCTTCCGATAACGCCCATCACATCAGGGCCAAAGGAGAGCGTATAGCCCCAGACCACCCACGAAACCCCGATAAGGCCGAGCATAAAAAAGCTCTGCATCATCATGGAGAGCGCGTTCTTTCTCCGCGCCATTCCCGCGTAAAAGAGCGCGAGCCCGGGCACCATCAGCATCACAAGTGCCGTTGATATAAGCACCCAGAGCGTATCGGCCTTGTCAAACGAGACGCCGCCATCGGCATAAGCCGAGCCTGCCTGCATAAGAAGCATTGCCGCGAAGCCGCTAATGAGAGCTTTTTTCATAACAGTCAATCCTCCGGTGTTTTATTTGATAAAAAAACGGCGCTTTCTCCGTAAGGAGAAAGCGCCGCTGCTTTCAGCCGTATCACACGCCATGCGCCTTAAGGGCCGCTCCATCGGGGCCCTGGCGACAAATTTTACCTAACCTCTAAGGAATCTCGAAAATACCGCCCTCCCCGTGCGGGCAAGCGCAAGAGAATACTCATGGGTTTCGCGCTTTATCTTCTTCGGGTCTATGTAATCCAGCCCTTTAAGCTCTTTTACATTGCCGCTCTCAATAAGCCACTCATGGATCATGGCTTCTGTTACCTCAAGGTGGAACTGAAGGGCATATGAGTTTTTCCCTATCTTTAACATCTGATTCTCGAACAATTTACTCTTCGCAAGATTAACCGCGCCCTCTGGGCAATCAAAGGTATCGCCGTGCCACTGAAAGACCTTTGTCTTTGAAGGCAGGCCGGCGAACATAAAATCCCTCTCGCCGTCCTTTATAAGCTCCATATCGTACCAGCCTATTTCCTTTTTTTTGCCTTTATAGACCCTTGCGCCAGCTGCCTTTGCCATGAGCTGAGCGCCAAGGCATATGCCAAGCGTCGGGATGTTGTGCTTAAAGGCATACTCGATTAGCCTTAACTCTGGGGTCAGGAACCTATACTTATCTTCGTCATACGCGCCCATTGGCCCGCCCATTACTATGAGCGCTGTATCGGGGGCGAGCACTTTAGGTATCTCTTCTCCCCTGAAGGCATTAAGCTCCATGTACCCGATACGAAGAGCCCTCAGGCAATCGAGTATCAGGCCCGGGCCTTCGTGAGGAACCTGCTTTATTATAAGCGCTCTCTTAATAACGGATGGCATCGGAACTACCCTGCCCGGCCGTGCGCAAGCAGTATCAGCTCGGCCATTTCTTTCATGGATATCCGTTTATCCATGCTGATGGTGCGAAGCCTTTTATATGCCTCGTTCTCTGTAAGAGCGTCCTTTTCCATGAGAATGCCCTTTGCGCGCTCGATTATCTTACGCGCCTCAAGAGAGCCCTTAAGCTCAGCAACCTCTTTTCTAAGTGTTTCCAATTCCTCTGTATCAGCACCGGGCTTCATGCCTAGTATAAATTGCAACTTTCGTGCCAAAGGGTTTTAAGCTGATTCTATTGGTTTTAGCTGGGATTTTACAGGGGAATACGGAAAGTAACTTAATTTCACAGCACACACTGCCTAAATTTTAGGCAGCCGTTTTTGACGGGATAACACATCTAAAAAGCCATACAACTACGTCTTTTTCTCGGCCAGGGCGCTGCCGTAGAGCTCCATATAACGCCTTGCCGAACGGTCCCATGAAAAATCCTCGGCCATGCCCTTCTTCATGAGCGACTGCCACGCAACCTGGTCTTTCTTATAGAGCGTAACAGCCTCGGTAAGCTTATCAAGAAGCGCGTTCCAGGAATAGTCCTTGAACTTAAAACCATTGCCGCTGCCTCCTGCGTAGTCGCGTATGGTGTCGTCAAGGCCGCCGGTTGCCCTTACTACAGGCACCGTGCCGTAGCGAAGGCTGTATATCTGATTTAAGCCGCAGGGCTCGTAGCGCGACGGCATGAGGAACATATCGCTTCCCGCCTCGATAAGGTGCGAAAGCCTGTTATCAAAGGCCGCCCTAACTCCGAGCTTGCCCTTGAACTTAACTGCCAACGCCTCAAATAGCCGCTGATAACGCACATCCCCTGAGCCGAGTATGACCATGCATACATCCATGGCCATGATGCTCTCCATTGCGTCGCTAAGTATGTCGAAACCCTTCTGGTCGGCAAAGCGGGATATCAACCCGATGACAGGCGTCTTCGGGCCTGTGGTAATCCCGTACTCGGCAGTAAGGGCGCTCTTGTTGGCGACCTTACCGTTTAGACTTCCGGCGGAATACTTTTTAACGATTAAAGAATCTACCGACGGGTCCCACACGTCGTAATCAACGCCGTTCAGTATGCCGTGGAGCGAAGCGGCGCGCTTTTTGAGCATGCCCTCCAAACCGCAGCCGTATTCCTTTGTCTGCACCTCTCTGGCATACCCCTCGCTAACTGTTGTGACCACGTCCGAGTACGCTATGCCGCCTTTTAGAAGGTTAAGCTGTCCGTAGAACTCGAAGCCCTCCATCGAGAACATCTCGCCCGGGAGCCCGATTGTGTCGTAAAGAGCCGCCGGGAACGTACCCTGATACGCGAGGTTATGGATGGTGAACATCGTTGCCGTGTTGCCGTAGGAGTGAGAATAAACGCTTTTTATATAGGCCGGTATCAGGCCGCTTTGCCAGTCGTTACAATGTATGACATCGGGCTTAAGGCCAAGCACATGGGCGGCCTCGAGCACGGCGCGCGAGAAGAATGTGAAACGTTCAAGATTGTCGAAGTAATCGCCCTCGGGGGCGGTGTAGAGAAAGCTTCTATCGAAGAACTCGTCCTTCTTTATGAAGTACACTGGCACGCCCTGCGTCTCGCCTTCGAGTATCTCTCCGGTGACAACGCGGCGGCCTATGGGCACGGAAACGACCTTACCGGTGTTCTTTAACTTAAGTTTTTTATCCGCGACTTCTCTATAGAAAGGAGTAAATACCGAGACCTCTGCGCCAAGCTTCTTTAGCGCCACGGGAAGCGCGCCTGCGACATCGGCAAGACCGCCTGTCTTTGAAAACGGTATTACCTCGGACGAGACTATGATGACACGTACGGACATAGGCTATATGTTAACAAAAGCCGCGCCTGCTTGCAACGGCAAACGGTTAAAAACAGCATTATTGAGCCTTATGCACGCTTGCCTTGTCGAGATTGCCATCAAAGGTCATGGTGGCCTCGGGCTTTTCGATACTTCGCGTAACGCGGTTAGGCTCCATATTGAGCCTTATGCGTATGGCGCCGGAGACGGGGTTGCCCTTTGATATAACAATATCAGAGGAACATGACGTAATAGTGGACTTCTGAAACCCGGCCTTTTCCATGTCCTCGCAGGAAACAGGGCCGGACTTCTTGGGATTTGCCTCGCCGTAGGAAAGCATGGCCACATACGCATTCTTTGCGTCTGCGTTTACCGTTGCCGCATAGCCTCTGGCCCTGTAAGGATCCATCGAAGCTACCATGCCATACAGGTACAACACCCAAAGCGCCAAAACAAAAATAATTAGCAGCGTGCCGCTTGAGATAAGGCGCGTTGAGTTTGCAGCAACAAGATAATCGGGCCTCTCTTTACCCGGCTTTGCGGCAACACCCCACCTTATCATATTTACGCCCCTTACAATGCCGAGTATGCCGACGATAAGAGCGACAAGCGCACCTATTGCGCTGATAGCCGAGAAAAGGAAGGTCACTATGCCTACGATTATCCAGAGAGCCCATCCGTTATACCATTTGGGCTTGTCCTTTGCTTTCAGTATCGCATAGCCGCCGCCAATAAGCGTAAAAAGAATAAGCGCGAGAAAAAGACACAGCTCCGCGAGCATCGATACCGGGTGCGGCGTGCCGTTGGCAAAGGCATTGGAAGGAAAAAACATCGCAGACATGAACACAGCAAACGCTATTCGTTTCACAATCGTATCCTCCGTATTTTTTATTTAAACACTACCGCATCTACCCTTTACCGGGCCCGCGCCATGTCGAGCTTGCCGTCGAAAGTAATTGCCGCACCCGGCTTACCTATCATGCTTGCCGCCCTATCGAATCTAGTATTTACAATTATCCTTACCGCGCCGGATACGGGCCTGCCCTTCGAGAGCATTACATCCGAGGAACAGCTTAGCAACTCGGGCATTAGCAACCTCAAACCGTGCTTAGCCAATTCATAGCACGTAACGATCCCCGACTTCTTCGGGTTCTTCGCAGCATACGCCGACAACGCCTTATACGAGTCCATGGCCCCTTGATTTGCCTCGAATACATAGCTGCTCGCTTTAAGATGGTATATGGATTTATACGTGCCGTACACGAACACCCCGCAAAACACTACAACCGAGACAATGAGCAGCGCTCCCGAGACAATAAAGAGCCTTGAATCTGCCGAAGCAAGGTATTCTGGCCTTTGGCGGCCGCGGCGCGAAGCATTGCCCCATAATATCAGTTTAATTCCCCTGAAAACACCAAAGGCCCCGAGAGGAATCATGACAAGAACAGCAACGGATGCAAGCGGCATTGAAACCACTATGCAAACAACGCCTAAGACTATCATACCAAACCAGCCAATGTGCCGTTCTGATTTGTTCTTTACCCCGAGCACCTCGTAACCGCCGCCGATGAATGTAAAAACTACGACGGCAAGGATTATAAGCATCTCGGCCAGAAGCGACTCAGGGGCCGGAGTGATATTTGCAAAGGCACTGGAAGGGCTCAAGAAAATAATCGCCAGCACCAGAAAAAAGATTCGTTGTTTCATGGTATCTCTTCCTTATTTATGCGCCAGAGCGCCGCTACTCCACTCAAAGCGCCAGTCCTCTTCGGGCATGAACTCCGCTTTCTCAAAGCCCAGAACATCCCTGCCGTATTGTCTAAGCGAATAATTTGATGATACCACGCTAATGCCTCGCTGGTAAAGCCTGTAAACGCCATGCTCCAATGGAGCGCCCCATGGCTTTGTCGTGACGAGTATGTAGCTCGCGTTATTTTCTAAAGCTTCCTGCGCGTAGACGACCTTTATAACGGCCTTCTCCTTTGAGGCAAGCCAAAGGCTAAACAGCGCATCCCCTGAAGAGGAAAACCTCCAGTCTACGGCGCCAAAGGTAAATGCGCCTGGCGTCTCTTCGATGGGCCCGGCCTCGCCCGCGCCAACGACACCGTCGCAAAGCGGCCTTGCAGCCTCGCCCGAGGCCTCCACCCTTTCAATCGAAATCTTCCACGGCCCCGGGTGAGCGGAATCAACAGGGAACGGCACCCTCATGCCCTGGATAACAGGCACCGGGTGCGGGTTCTCGTAGCAGTAATATGCTATAACCTCGACAGAGCCGCCCTTGACGTAGACCTCTATTCTTTCCTTTGTAAAACGGAGAACCGGGATGACGCCTGAGGCAAACGGCAAGACAGCCAACAGGATTATCAAAATGATTACGGGAATGACTGTATGGCTAAAACGTGAAGACTTCTCAGGCACAACGCGCCACGCTCCTAACAGATAACGGCAAAACTTCTCTCTCCAACACGCTTACCGTCGAGTAAGAGCTCGACCGTCCAATTGCCGATAAAGTCCTTCATGCCTATGGAAGGATCGATGCCGCCAAGCGCCCTGCCCCCAAACGACGGGTTCATCTCTATCCAGAGCCGCACTGCGTAGCCTTCGCCCTGTTTGGTCGCAAACTCGTGGACAGAGCGGTCCTGGAACTTTCCCCTGGGGTTATACCAAAGCGCCTCGGCCTTGTGAGGGCCCGGCGACAGGGAGATGAATTCGGCGTATAAATAAATTTTATCCCTGCAGCCAAACGGCGCGGAGTCGGCCTTGCCAAGCGGGTCGTCGGTAAGGATAAAACCGGCTGCGCTGCCTGCAAAAACAACTCCGGCGGCAAGCGGCGCGATAATGGCCAGAGCCACTATGCCGCAAAACCGCCGGAAGAACATGCTTAAAACCCCGTACCTGAGCATCTATACGGTTCGATATTACGGAGTAGGAGGAGGAACAGGAGGAGTAAGCGTGCCGCCTCCGCCGCCTGTAGTGGTTCCGCCGCCGCCGCTGCTGCCGCCTCCGCCGCCGCAACCGGCGAAGACAAACAGAGATGCCGAAAGGAGCAGCGCCAGGGCAATACGTCCGAAGCTGTATTTTGTCATGGTCAAGGTCTCCTTAATTGGCGGTTATGGCGATGTCGCGCCTTTTACCGTCGTTTGTATAAACGAACTCGCCTGTCGTGTGCATGTCAACAACAGTGTCGCTTCTAAGATCCTTTAGCTTTACGCCCGAGGGCACCTTTGCCGTATCCCAGCTTAGCGTCACCTTGGCGCCATTATTGGCGGCCTCGACACTTAGCGTCCACGACGCGCCGCCAGCCTGTATGTCCCTCCAGAGCGGGCCCTCTACATTGCCAAACCACGCCTTAACGCCGCCGGCAAGAAGCGCCGGAACGTCGTACTGGCCGTCAACACCGGAGGTGGCGTCCGCTCTCTGGCCAAAGCTGAGCTTATTTTCCGCGTCCCCTGCCGCAACCGTTATACGCGCCTCCCATGAGTCCCCTGAAAATGCGGGAGCGGCAAAAACAAAGAGCAGCAAAAGAACTGCAAGCGATATATTTATCGTACCTGTTTTTATATTCATCTTTGCCTCCGTCATGGCTTGGTTATTACGAGCTTATATGTTGCGCTCGAATCCTTCACATACACCCAGTACCCGATAAACGGCACGAGGGTCGCATTGGGCGTTCCTCCCGCGCTCTCGCTCGTATACGTAGAGCCCCAATCGGAGCCGTTATAGTAATAGATGGCGTTCGCGAGCCAGTTACTGCCCGTTGCCGCCGACCAGCTTACCGGCGTCTCGGCGTTCTTCTGCACTTTTACGCCGCTAAGGAGCACATTTCCTATGTACGGGTTGGATATGATGTTCCAGCCCTGGCTAAGCGTCAGCGTGACGGTCGGGCCGGGCACGTCGGCGTAGAGCGCAAGCTCTGGCACCGTAATCGGGCTGGTGCCCGTGTGCCACATGAAGTAGCCCTCGCCGTACTTGAGGTAATTGGTAAGGCCCGGATTGGCTACATCGTCCACCCGCTCATATGAGCCCGAGCTTGCCGCAAGCCCCGTCGACTTCCACCTGTAGGTATGCGACTCTCCGAGGTTGGTTCCGCCGTCGAGATTAAAGGCGTTTATGTTCCTCGGTATGCCGATTATGTTATATCCGGTAAGCAGACCGACCGTCGGGCCGCTATTGGGAACGCCGCTGCCGCCCTGTGCAACCGTGGAGCCGCCGTTTAGCACGGTCTCGAAGTAATAATTCACGACCTGCGGGCCAAGCTTTGTTGTAAAGGTGCAGAGAGCGCCTGCGCTGTAGCTTCCGGTGCAGGTCATCGTGTAGGCCTGGTAATCTGCAGCGCTTGTCGGATTACTCTTATTGGAGATGTAGACCGTCACCGATTGCGGCGTGCCGCCCGGGTCCTGCACGACAATCGAGAACGTGTACTCGATATCGACCTTCGGTTTGCTGCCTGTGCTGCTGTTGTCGGAATCCTTTCCGTTGTCTTTACGCGAAAGTCCGGGGAGCGTGTCGTTAGAGCCGGAACTTCCGTTGTCGTATGCCACGTAGCTTACGCCTGCCGGAGCCGTTGGCGTTGCCGAACCTGTTACTCCGGCCGACATATTGCCCACCTCGTCGGCGGCGCACACGCGGTAATAATACGCCGTGCCGTTTACCGTGCCTGCTACGGCATAGCTCGTAGCCGAGCTGTTATCGAGAAGCACCGTGCCGCTTGAGCAATCTGCCGGAACAGAGCCCGTTGAACCAAGAAGCTTATACTTGATTATTCCGCTTTGCGCGTCCGAGAACCCGGACCAGCTAAGATCTATCTGGTAGTTGGCAGGCGTTGCCGTAAGCGAGCCGCCTGTTGGAGCGGTAGTATCGAGTATTATCGCATCGCTTGAGACCTCGGACACTATGCCTGTTGTATCTTTAAACATTGCATAAACGGTCTTTGACCCATCGCCTGAGGTAAGCGCCCACGGCATGGAGGCCGAATACGCGGCCCATGTCTCGGTATCAAAGACGCCGTCGTTACTTAACATTATCTCTGTGATTGCGCCGTTCGGGGTGGTCGGAGAGAACGTAAGGGTGCGCCCCGCTGCCGTTGATGCGTACGTTGCGCCGCCGTCTACCTGCATCGAGCCGACCGGCTGCACGATGCCGAGGGTCGCGGTGTTCCAAAACCCTGAGTATCCGGCATACGTCGCGCCGCTTGCGCCAATTAGCGCCCCTGCGGCAGCCTGGCCGGAGGTGGCGTTGACTTTATAGCTCGGACTTGACATCTCGCCGCCGGAGGAGCCTATTACGTCCGGATTGAGCTTGTAATTCGTGCTGGTCATCTCCTCTGCCGCAGCATATAACGGCAAGGCAATGACTGCGGTGGCCACCAACAACATCCTAACCAAACCATGAATTTTTCGTCTCATAAGCCCCCCGGTCTATATATACGAGTTTACTTCCTATTAAAAAGAAAATCAACTGTTTTCCAGCTTCGTTTACGCGGTTGCCGCGTGTTCACGTCCGCAAGAAAGCGCGCCTTACGGCGCACTAACAATAGCCTTACTTCGCGCTGCTGGACGCCACGGTAGCGCCGCTCGAATCACCCTTTGCAAATGTCCAGCCGAGCTTGCCGACAACCGCCATATCCACCTTGCCGTCGGCCTTGAGTATGCCGTTACTGATGAGCATGTTCCTTATGGCAGTGGTTCCGAGGTCGCTGCCCGCGAACCTCTTCTCAAACTCGTTTACTGTCTCGTTTGCCATTGGCTTGAAGTTCTTATTTGGCTCAACAGGCTCATGCGCCTCGAACCCTGCCCTCGTGGCAGTGACAAAGTAATTGAACTCGAAGTTGCCTGTGCCGTTCTTGAATTCCTTCACCTTTATGGTCTCGTTGGTTTCGCCTATCACCGCTATGCCGTAGGTGTCGGCGCTCTTTGGCGTTACCTGCACCTGCACTGTAGAGCCGTTTGCCACGATTGCGAAATAATCGGGCAGTATTACAGTTGCCTCTCCGTTAACAAGCTTTGCCGTGCCGCGGTATGTGACCATCGCCTCCGGGCTCTCGGTAGCAACGTAGTTTATCTGCTTACCGGGGTCATTTATATGAGGCTGAATAAAGCTCTTTGTACCACTTGCAGTAAAATTTCCCGACACGTAGGTATTACCGCTAAAATACCCGGCATACCCGCCGCCCGAGTTAAATCCATACACGCCAAAGCCCGAAAGGCTACTGCTCCGGCCATATACGCCATAGGTAATACCGGTTCCTGCGCTCGCATAACCCTGCACACCCACGCCGCTCGTGCTGTTGCTATGGCCATATACGCCATAGGTAGCGCCGCTTGCAGCGGTCGCCATACCCAGCACGCCCGTGCCGCTCGTGCTGGCGCTATGGGCATATACACCATAGGTAATACCGGTTACTGCGTTAGCCGCACCCAGCACGCCCGTGCCTTCCGTGCTGTCGCTTTGACCTGCTACGCCCGTCGTAGGGCCGCTCGCAGCATTTGCCCATCCAACTACGCCTGTGCCTCCCGTGCTGACGCTTTGACCTGCTACGCCCATCGTAAAGCCGCTCGCGGCGCTAGCCACACCATACACGCCTCTGCCACTCATGCTATCGCTTTGGCCGGATACGCCGTAGATTAGGCCGGTCGTGGAAGTGCTAATACCGCTTAAGCCGGCTGAAGAAGAGGTTGCACTCGTGTTCGTGCCGGTTATTATACCCGCCCCGGCATTTGCTCCGCTAAGAGAAAGAGGAGCCGCAACGCTAAATGATGTGCCGGTAAGCATAAGCCCCGTGCCTGCTGAATATGTCGTATCGGTATCAACATCTGCCGCGCACGCCCACGCGCCGCCGTTCCATTTCATTATCTGGTTGGTCGTGCAGCCGTTCTGGTTTAAATCGGCCAATGCAATCGTTCCGTCGGCAATATGGCTTGACGTTATTCCTGCGGGTACAACGCCAAAGGTCGTGCCTGTAAGCATGAGCCCCGTTCCTGCGGCGTAGGTCGTGTCGTTATCCGTGCCGTCGCTAAAGCCCGCTGGCATGCCTGTTATGCTGCCCCATGCAGCAGCCGTAACACCGGTAAGCCCGGACCCGTCACCGGATATCATACCGCTGACCGTAAGGTTACCGCTCGTCGTCAAATTTCCCTGCACATGCGTCTTGCCGTTAAAATACCCGGCATAACCTGTTGACGCATTACCTCCATACACGCCGTAACCGGTGGAACTGTTACTTACTCCGTATACACCCCAATTATTTCCGGTTGTATTGCTCGCATTACCTGTCACGCCGACACCGTTAGGACTGGAACTCGTGCCGATAACGCCATGAGTAAAACCGCTTAAGGCAGTGCTCTCGCCTTTTACACCGAATGAATTCATGGTTGTGCTCGAATTCGAGCCGGTTATTATGCTTCCTCCGGCGTTAGCGCCGCTAAGAGAAAGCGGTGTTGCGACGCTAAACTGCGTGCCCGTAAGCATAAGCCCTGTGCCTGCGGTGTAAGTCGTGTCGGCATCTGCCACGCATATCCACGCGCTTCCGTTCGACTTTGCAACCTGCCCGTTAGCGCAGGTAAGCCCTCCGAGCGTATCGTTATCACCGTCACTAAGGCCCGCTGGAACGCTTGTTATGCCGCTCCAAGCAACACTATCGGCCTCCGCAGCCCTAACCGCAAATGGCACGAGCGATAGCTTTTGTCTCGGAGTCATCTCAGGGTCCGAGCCTGCTGTTACGCCTATATAAAGGTCTGCCACATTTATTATTGTCGACGTAATCGGCGTGGTCTGCCCAAGCGTAACGGTAAAGATACCGTTCGCCGCTTGGACGCTGTTTATGGTCTCTGTCCAGAGAGCAGAGCCGCCGGAAGCCACATTATATATCTTGAATGTAATATTAACCGGGCCGGTGACAGGCGTGCCTGACCCGTTGTTTGTAAGCTTGCCCTGATAGCTCATGGTGCCCGGCACTGCAGCGTAAGACGGCAACGCGAAGAAAATAAGTATGGCGAATGCTGACAACAGGTGCTTCACAATGTTTTTCATGCTGCGGCTCTCCTTGTCATGGTTTATGGATTACAATACCTTGCCCAGCTTCCTGCTTTTAACAAAAGAATACCGCGGCAAACTACCATGCCCACAAACCAATTGCAACACTTTTTACATGACATTACATTTTCGCATTCCCGTAGACATACGACCATGCCTTATTTCACGCCGCAGGAAAAACAGCACGCAATATACGTTTATCCTCTGCCGGTCATACTCGCGCCAACCGCATGTTCACAGCAGCAAAAAAAAAGGGGGGGATACGGTAAAACCCGCCTGTATCCTGCTACTATGCCCCGCAACACGGCGTTATAACTACCTTACCTCACCCAGGTCGAGCCGTCCCACTTAAATACGTACGCCGAACCCTGGAGTGTATTCGTGCCAATATCGTCACCATACGCGCCGATTGCAATCGTAGAGCCGTCAAAGGACACGGCGATAGCCGTGGCAAACCAATCGGCTGCCAGCCCGTCCGTGGCAATAAGCTTGGTCTCTATCCACGAACTGCCGTTCCACTTGTATGCATACGCAGAGCCCTGGTCTATAAATGTACTATCGTCAACAGTCGCGCCGACTGCGACCACATTCCCGTCAGGAGACATGGAGATTGAATAGCCGAAGTAATCCCCTGCCAGCCCGTCGGATGCAACCAGCTTTGTCTCAACCCACGCACTTCCGTTCCACTTATATACATACGCTGAGCCCTGGTCTATATTCGCGCCAACATCGTCCAAATCCGCGCCGACTGTAATAATATTGCCGTCAGAAGACACCGAGATTGAACCGCCGAATTGATCGCTTCCCGCTCCATCGGAGGCAGTAAGCTTTGTTTGCACCCACGAACTTCCATTCCACTTGTAAGCATACGCGGAGCCGCTCATTGCTGCAACGCCATCGCCGTAATACGCGCCGGATACGACAGTATTTCCGTCGGAAGACACGGCGATTGCAATGCCCAGGAAATCCGATGTCAGCCCGTCGGAGGCTGTAAGCTTGGTCTCGACCCACGAGCTTCCGTTCCACTTGTATACGTATACAGAGCCCTGGTCTTGCTTCACCCCAACATCGTCCCCGGGCACGCCGACCGCGACAGTATTACCGTCAGAAGACACGGAAATTGAATAGCCAAAGTAGTCCCATTGCGCGCCATCAGATGCCGTAAGCTTTGCCTCGACCCACGAGCTTCCGTTCCACTTATTTACATACACAGAGCCCTGATCAGCAAAACCAATATTGTCGTAAGGCGCGCCGACTGCGACAGTATTGCCGTCAGAGGATGATGCGACTGAAAAACCGAATTGATCGCTTACCGCTCCATCAGAGGCAGTAAGCCTGGTCTCGACCCACAAGCTGCCGTCCCACTTATTTACATACACAGAACCCTGATCAATATTCCCTCCGACATCGGCCTTGCTCGCACCGACTGCGACAATCTTGCCGTCCGAGGACGCTGCGATCGCATAACCGTACCAATCGTTTGCCGCGCCGTTTGAGGCAAACAATCTGCCTATGTCTACATTGCCGTTACAATTGTCGTCAATGCCGTTGTCCTGTATTTCTGCAATGGGCACTATCTCTCCGGTACAACTGCCCCAAGTGCCTCCGCTCTGGCACACCTTATTGCCTCTTCGGCAACTGCCGACATTCCTTGTGGAGACAGCCCCTGTGTAGCATACGACCTCATCGCCGACAATGCATGCGCCTGCCCCTGTCTGGTCAGCTGAGCACGTAACGGTTCCGTCTGAGTTTATGGCAGTTATGTAGTTTCCAACCGAGCATGAGCCGGTAACGCGCGTCTGAACGACATTCGTATCAACGGCTATGGTGCCGCTTCCGGTAATCGTTCCCCCGCTAAGCCCCGCGCCTGCGGCAACAGAGGTAACGGTACCGCCACTGTTAGTGTCTGTGTCAATGTCCACCGCGCACGCCCACGCCGTGCCGTTCCACTTAAGTATTTGGTTCACGCCGCAACCGTTCTGCCCAAGGTCGGCCACTGTAATCGTTCCATCCGCTATATGGCTTGACGTTATTCCTGCGGGTACAACGCCAAAGGTCGTGCCTGTAAGCATGAGCCCCGTTCCTGCGGCGTAGGTCGTGTCGTTATCCGTGCCGTCGCTAAAGCCCGCTGGCATGCCTGTTATGCTGCCCCATGCAGCAGCAGCCGTAACACCGGTAAGCCCCGAGCCGTCACCGCTTATAGTGCCGCTAACGGACAAATTACCCTGCACGTGCGTATTGCCCTGAAAAAACCCGGCATAACCGCCACCGGAGTTATATCCGTATACGCCAAAACCATTGAGACTGGCACTCCAGCCTAATACGCCCATGTTTATGCCGGTTGCGTCGCTCGCATAACCATACACGGCCCTGCCATTAAAACTGGAGTTCTCGCCGTATACGCCGGAGGTAATACCGCTTCCGTAGGCAACGCCTATCACGCCCGTGCCGTTTGCCAAGCTGCTTTCTCCCCATACGCCTGAGAGACCCAAACCAAACACGCCCCTGCCGCTTGCGCTGTCGCTTTGGCCCCATACGCCGTAAGTAGAGCCGCTTGCGGCAGTGCTTAGACCCTTTATGCCCGACGACGCGCTGGCGGTACTGGCATTAGTTCCGGTAATTATGGATGAAGCGGTTGTGCCGCTAAGAGAAAGCGGGTTTGCGACGCTAAATGTCGTACCGGTAAGCATAAGCCCTGTGCCTGCTGCATAGGTCGTGTCCGTATCAACATCTGCCGCGCATATCCACGCGCTTCCGTTCCACTTGGCCACCTGATTTGTGGAGCACGAAAGAGCGGCCTTGCCAAGCGCGTTTACCAACGGGTCTGTCTCGGCTGTTATGCCTGAGTCGGCGCCGCACACCCACGCGCTTCCGTTCCACTTGGCTACCTGATTTGGGGCGCACGAAAGAGCGGCCTTGCCAAGCGCGTTTACCAACGGGTCTGTCTCGGCTGTTATGCCTGAGTCGGCGCCGCATATCCACGCGCTTCCGTTCGACTTTGCAACCTGCCCATTAGAGCAAAAGAGCACGCCAAGCGTATCGTTATCACCGTCACTAAGGCCAGCTGGAACGCTTGTTATACCGCTCCACGCCACACTATCGGCCGCAGCAGCCTTCACGGCAAAAGGCACGAGAGCGAGCTTTTGTCTGGGCGTCATCTCGGCATCAGCGCCTGCTGTTACGCCTATATAAAGGTCTGCCGTGCTTATTATCGAAGATGTAATCGGCGTGGTATTGCCAAGCGTCACGGTAAAGATGCCGTTTGTCACGGTAACGCCATTTATGGTCTCTGTCCAGAGAGCAGAGCCGCCAGAAGAGATATCGTATATATTGAATGTAAGCGCAACCGAGCCGCTAACAGGCGTGCCTGCAGCGTTCGTGAGCCTGCCCTGATAGGTCATAGTACCGGGCACTGCGGCATGTACCGAAGCAGCAGTCCAGAATAGTACCGCTAATACGCTTATTGCCAGCAAAACAGCTCTTTTTGTATTCATAAATACTGATTTCCCTTCATGTAGTTTTATTTCAAGATGCTATTTTGCCAAGCGCAGGTTATATGTCTTCATATTTTACACCAGCACCTCGCAATAAAGCTTGAAAACCAAGACTATACCCTTACGCTACTTATGTCAAATGCTATTTTTTAAATAACTATTTATAATTTTCAGTTTTTGCTAAAACGCCTGCATTGGTTCTACTTTTATCGTATCCGTCCCTATCCAGCATATCTATCACCCAGAGACCATCTAAAACCTTTTACATGGAAGCGGCAGCAATGCACCTTGGCCGTTGCGCGCGCACCATGTTTTATGTTACGCTTATTCGGATGAGTATCTTAAAAGGACTAAATCCCGCGCAAGAAGAAGCTGTCGTTCATTCGGGCGGGCCGCTGCTCGTGCTCGCAGGAGCCGGAAGCGGCAAAACACGCGTGCTCACCACCAGAATCGCCCACCTCGTGGCTGACAGGAATACCAGGCCAGACTCTGTCTTTGCCGTAACCTTCACCAATAAGGCCGCAAACGAGATGAAGACCCGGCTTAACGTGCTCATGGGCTCAAAGGCCTCGCTTGTCTGGCTCGGCACGTTCCACTCTCTCGGCATGCGAATACTGAAACGTGAAGCAAAAAAGGCCGGGCTCTCGGACTCTACAACCGTGTACGACGACGGCGACCAGCTCCGCCTTATAAAAGAGGTCATGGAAGACCTTGGCATAGGCACAAAGGCCCTTCAGCCAAAGACAGTGCTCTCACGCATAAGCCAGGCAAAGAACGAGTTCATAGAGGCCAAGGACTACCTTAATCACGCGGCAGACTTCTTTGCGGAAAAGGTCGCTGCAATTTACGAAATATACCAGAGAAGGCTCGAATCCATGAGCGGCCTTGACTACGGGGACCTGATATGCCGCCCGCTTCGTCTTTTCAAGGCACACCCGGAGGTGCTTGAGTCCTACAGAAACCGCTTCGAGCACGTGCTTGTAGACGAGTACCAGGACACCAATAAATCACAATACATAATGATGAACTCGCTTGCCTCCACGCACCGTAACCTCACGGCTGTGGGAGACCCGGACCAGTCCATATACGCGTGGAGAGGGGCGGATATAAGGAATATCCTCGGTTTCGAGGAGGACTGGGCGGATTCGACGATTCTAAGGCTCGAGCAGAACTACCGCTCTACAAAGCGAATACTTGGCGCTGCGAACGCGGTCATACAGAATAACCGCGACAGATACGAGAAAAACCTCTGGACCGATAACGCGGAGGGCAAGCTTCCCTCCTATGAAGAATGCCCTGATGAAAAATCAGAGGCAGAGCACGCCATAGCTGCCGTCAGGGAGGCGTTAAAGGACTCTCCGGAAGACGGGTATAGAGGCATTGCCGTATTTTACCGCACAAACGCCCAATCAAGGGTCATCGAGGAACGTCTTATAAGGGAGCACATGCCCTACGCCATAGTCGGGGGCACGAAGTTCTACGACCGAATGGAGGTAAAGGACGCCCTTGCCTACCTTCGCGTAGTAAATAACCCGAAGGACTCGCTTAGCCTAAGGCGCATCATAAACGTTCCGGCAAGAGGCATCGGAGAGCAGACCCTCGATAAGATGGTGACCTCCGCAACGGAGAGAGGCATCACGCTCTACGAGGCATTCGAAACAGCCGCGAAAAACAGCGAGATGAAAAAGCCGGAAATCGCAAAGCTCTTTACCGCCTTCGCAAAATGCAGGGAACATAGCGAGGCAGCACCACTTCACGAGGCAGCAATGGAGCTTCTCGAAAGTTCCGGGTATATCGCCATGTACGAGAAAGAGGATAACGACGAGGCATTCGAGAGAATCGAGAACATACACGAGCTAATTAGCGCAATACGCGACTACGAGGAATCCACGGAAGAGCCATCTTTACAGGACTTTCTTGAAAAAGTCGCGCTCGTAAACGACGCGGACTCTTACGACGAGACAACCGACAAGATAACCCTCATGACCGTGCACTCGGCCAAAGGGCTCGAGTTCGACTCCGTCATTATAGTAGGGCTCGAAGAACGCGTGTTCCCGCACTTTAGGAGCATGGACAGCGATACAGAGGTGGAAGAAGAAAGAAGGATATGTTACGTCGCCATGACGAGGGCGCGCAAACGCCTCTTCATGCTCTCCGCGAGGTCGAGAAACATATTCGGAGAGCTAAGGTTCCAGACCAGGTCGCGCTTTGTAGACGAGATACCAAAAAAGATGCTCGACATACGCGGCGACAAAGAAGACAAGCTCCCAAACGAACCATACTACACATACGACGACTCGCAAATCGAGCCTGTGCGCTATGAAAAGGCAAAGAGCCCGCTTTCATCCCCTGCCCCTGCTGCCGACAGCGGCCCGTGGAAAATAGGCGCGCGCGTCGAGCACCCGGATTTCGGCGTTGGCGTGATACTGGCAAAAGAGGGCTCCGGAGATAGCGCGAAGGTAACTGTCAGGTTCCAGAGGGCCGGGCAAAAAAAGCTCTCTCTAAAGCACGCGCCTCTTACCGTAAGCCGGTAAAAGAGCGGCTGCCTCTGTTGCAATAACTTTGCGGATGTGTTAAAAATATCCGGAGATACGCAAGTCTTTCGAGGAGTCTTCTACACATGCCCATGCCGCAGAGCAGCGCTTTTGTCATACGCACTTTAGCAGTGGCATTGTGCGTCATTACTTTCACGGGCGCCGTCTTTCTTACCGAAATAAAAGCAGAAGAACCGAAAAAGACCGTGGCATCCGAGGAATCCATGGCAAAGACCCTCGAGAAACTCTACGGCGACTACGAGAAAATAGACTCGGCTCTGAAGGCCTCGACAGCCTCTACGCCGTCGGTCCCGTCTACCGAAGGCCTTCTCGTGCCGCTTACCGTCACAATAAAAAAGAACGGCAACTTCAGGCTCTCCTCGGTCGAGGTCACCGACAACGGGCTCCCGCTCTGGGGCCACATCTACGACGACGAGGAAAACATGGCCATGGACAAGGGCGGGCGCCACTTCCTCTACAGGTCCGAAACAGCCGGCGGAAAGCACACCATCTCGGTTGAGTACGGCTTCTCGCCAGACAACGATAAAGAAGAGGTCTTGAAGAGACAATCGGCCTGGACATACAAGGCAGGCAGGGAACCCGTGGTTCTGGAAATAATATTCGAAAAGGCCGGTAACAATGTCGTTGCAAAACCGGGAATGCTTCGTGTCGTTCAGGGCAAATAGGAAAGTTTACGGGATCGCCAGGGCCTTTGCGGCGATTTGCGTTTTCTTTGCGGCCCAGCACGCCGCCGCCTCTTCTGCCGATGACATCCCCGTAAGGAACATCGCATCGGCGCGCCTTATAGCCGAAGAAGCGGCATTCGAGCTCCACAGGGGCAACATGCTCGGGGCCGCGATACTTACGGCAGGCAGCGACGACCCGCTGCTTACACCGCTTCGATCCCTTGCTCACGTAAAACTCGGGCGCGCCGTAGAACCCGGCATTTCGTACGCCGACTATGGCCCTGCCTCCGAGGCGCTTAGAGAGATGTTCCTCGTAAACGACATGGCCGCGCTAAAGGCCTCGACAAATGGCGTCAAAAACCCAGTTGCCGCGTACTACGGCGCTCTTGCAGCTTACGGCGAAGGAGACTTTAAAACCGTAAGCAACCTTATCCAGTCCGTCGACGCGTCGTCGCCGCTTTACCCCTACGCCCTGATACTGATGGCGCAGATACAGATAAAGAACAACTACCCCGGCGGCGCCCTGTCCATAATAAACGTCGTCATATCGAGGGCCCCAGACCTCCACGACGAGGCAACCGACGCCGCGCGCATGTACAAGGGCTACCTGCTCTACGAACTCGGCAGATACGCGGAAGCAGAGGAAGCATTTTTATCGATATCTTACGGGCCGCTTAAAAACGAAGCCCTTGCCAACGCGGCGCACTCGGCTCTAAGGGCATCGAAATGCAAGGACGCGCTCGCCCACATCGGGCGCATTGAAGCGCCAAACCCGCTTGGGGCGTTTGGGCAGGAACTACTGCTCGCAAAGGCCCACTGCCTGAAAGAAACCGGCAAGACAACCGAGGCCATCGGGCTCGTCACCGAGACCATGAAAATACTAAACGCCCTCACCGACGGCTACGACAAGACATACGCATCAAAGACGCTGCCGGAGGAAACAGAGGAGCTGCTCTCCACAACACGCATGGCGGCCGGGGACGCTCTCTTTAAACCGGCCGGGATAGACGGCAAGGCGATAGCCGAATCCATACGCATAGAGGCGGCAACAAAAGACTCTGAAAAACTCAAAAAGGCCGAATTCTACTACACGGCTGCTGACGAGACCGAACGCACGTTCAAGAAAAAAATAACCGAACTTGACTATGCGATACACGCCATTTCGGCAAGGAAGGCCTCTCTCGAGTCGTGGTTCGAGGGCAACAGAAGCGGGGCAACAAGCGCCAGGGCGCGCCTTCAATACTTAAAGGACGCGGCCTATGAAGACAAATGGCATGGCCCGACGCTTCGCGACCACGGCCTTGGCGAGGCCGTGACGGCAGAGATAGAGAAAAAATGGTCTTTTGCGCTAAGCCGCCCGCTCTCCGCAAGCGAGAAACTCCTGATACATCTTGTATTACTCGACGGAGCCGAAGGAGAGACATACCTCGACAACATACAGTACAGCCAGCTCCTCTACCTTATGACAGTGCCTTTGCCGCCCGGACAAAAAACTCCGATAGCCGACCGCATAGCGGCAGACCTTGGCACAATGGCAAACAGCGGCCCTCTTCCAAAGGAACTCTACATACCGACCGTAGAGGAATGGATAACGAAGAAGCTTGCAAAGGACGCTCTTGAGATAAAAAAACTTAAAGACCTAAAGGCCCTTGCCGAAAAGGACCTGGCCGATGCTTTTACAGTCAAGAAGGCCGCGGTATCCATGGCAAGAGAGATACTTCTTCGCCGCGCCGCGCTTTTACGCTTCGAGATACGAAGCATAAACGAAAAGGCCAGGGGCGTACTAACCTCGATCTCCGGCAAACGGGAGGCGGATAAGTGATGGCGCTGACGCGGCACTTTTTCATACCGGCGGCGCTTTCGCTTGCGGCAGCATCAATCCTGTTTTACGGCTGCCAGGGCACGGCGCCGCTGCATATACCCGTAATAGAGAATAAGAGCCTCTCGACCGCCGAGGAGTATATCGACATCGCGCTAAAGAGCGGGGATGTGTCGGTTGAAACGCTCCTGGTTCTGACCGAGAACTACTTTGACGAAGAGAGCGCCATATCGAGAGACCGCTTCCTCGCATACGAAGAGCAGCAGCGCCTCTACCTTGCCGGAAAGACAAGAGCGGCCCCGGCAGCGCCCGTGACCGACCATTCGCGCCTCATAAGGGGGCTGCGCGCAGTGCAGGAGCGCTTTCCGGACAAGGACGGCATGGACGGTGTTGCCTACGCGCTCGGCTACGCGCTATTCGAGAGCGGAAAGCCAAGTGAGGCAATAACCGCGTTCGAGAAGTTCCTCGAAAAATACGACTCCAGCCGCCTTGCAACCGAAGCTAACTTTCGTCTGGCCGAACTATACTTCGACGAAAGCCGCCTCGTGGAGGCCGAGGAGGCATACTCAAAGCTCCTAAGACGCCGGACATCGGCCTTTCACAACAAGGCCACATACAAACTCGGATGGACGCACTACCGCTTGGACGAATACGACCGGGCGTTCTCGTACTTCGTAAGGCTCCTTGACAGTTCCAAAATAGCGCAAGCCGACCGCGAGGCAGCGGAAACGCTCGGCACGGAGGCTGAAAACGACGCGATAAAGGCCCTGACCCATCTAAAAGGAACCGCGATAGAAACCCTTATGACCGGCATCAAGGGCTCGCCAAAGGCCCCTGCCATGACGCTCGCGCTCGGACGAGTGTTTTTGGACCAGGGCCGTACAGTTGAGGCCGCGCAGGCCTTCGCGCTCTTTTTAAAGCTCTTCCCGGAAAACCGCGCCGTGCCGGTAGTATACATGGAAATGGCAAAAACAGCCGATGTGGCAGGCGACAAGGCAAGCGCAATTGAGTTCAAGAAAAAGCTCATAGAGAACTACGGCCCGTCAACCGACTGGTACAGGCGAAACTTTGAAGGCCTGGGCGCAGAAGAGCGCGCCTCCATGGCATCTGCGCTTCTAGACCTTGCCGACCACTACCGCGAACTGGCAAAGACCGACCCCGGCATGCGCGATAAGGCCATAGACGCCTACGCGCTGTTTGTCGTAAACTTCGGCACCAATGCGGCGGCCGAGGCCGCAAGGTACAATCTCGCGGACCTGCTTTTCGAATCCGAACGCTACATCGAGGCAGCGCTGCAGTACTCTGACCTTACGCTGCTCCTTAGAAACAAGCCCGAAGGCGAGGCAGCGGCCTTCACATGCCTCATATCGCTTGAACTGACGGCGGCATCGAATAAGCCGTTTAACAAAACAACCTACAGGCAGATAGCCGGCGACGTTACCCTTTACTATTCGACCTACCACATGGACAATCCCAGGGCCGAGGCCTTCATGTTCAAGGCCGCGGACGCGTACGCCGCCGCAGGCATGCACACCGAGGCAAAGGACGTCCTTACCCCGCTTACCAGGGGTAAAAACCCCTATGCCGCGTTCATCAAGCTTGGCGACATACAGGCCGCGGCAATGGACATAGACGGCGCACTCGATTCATACGAAAAGGCCTACGCCATAAAAAAAGACGCCTCGCTAAACGAGCGGCTTGCCTCCATGCACTATCTTAGGGCTCTCGAGCACGAGAAGCTTGGCGCATACGACGACGCGCTAAAGCGCTACATGAGGGCCTTCGAACTCGGTGCGCCGTCGAAAACCTCCGATGACGCGCTCTTAAGGGCCGCGCGCTTACAAATGAAAAGGGGCGACGACGAAGGGTTCGAGCGCGTACTCGCGCTCGGCAAGCGGCTGATGCCGCTCTCCAACGCGACATACACAGTCATCGTAGAGAACGCTGCAGACAACGAGCAAAAAGGCCGGACAAAGAGCGCCGCCGACAGATACAACGAGGCGGCCATCCACGCGCATCATATCGGCAAAACAGAGGAAAGAGACAAACTCGTCATAAAAGCGGCGGCCTTATATAATGTGGCCGCCATGTACCCCATGACCCGAAGCATCGTGTCCGCGCGCATCTCGCGTGGAGGGTTCGCTTCAACACAGGCGGAGGCGAAGGCGCTGCTACTTATGGCAGAGGCCGAGGAAAAGGCCGGCGACATAAGCGCCGCCAAAAAAACTTACGCCTCCATCGTCTCTTCCGGGGCGGATGGAAGCCTGAAGGCGCCGGCACGTCTCTCCCTTGCCGAAATAAAGCTCTCCGAGTACCTTGGCATGAAGATAACCGAACCGCTGGCCTCCTCGATAAAGGCAAAAGAGGCTGCCATGAAAACGCTTCTCGACGAGTACGCTGCAATAGCCAACGAACAGTACGCCGAACTGCTGCCGCGCTGTTTTTATTCCATGGGGCTCGCTCTCGAGAACTACGAGTCGGCGCTACTTAACTCGCCAAGGCCACAGGACCTGACGGAAGAGGAAAAAAAGGAGTACACTTTTCTTCTGGAAGAAAAGACATATCCGATCGAGGAGGAGGCCGTAAAGGCCTACAAAGGCGCGCTGAAGACATCGGCCTCGCTCTCGCTTACTAAGGACGCGGCGCTGCCAGGCTCGCTTGCGTTGAAGAGGCTCGCTGAACTAAGGCCGGCGATGTACAAAAGAACAATAGAACCGGTTGAAAAGTCCCCTCTTTTCGACCGCCCGGTGATGATGAATGCTGACTAAGCAAGGCATAAATAGAAATCAGGCGGGTTATTCGCTTACTGCGGCAATAGCGGCAATAGCGGCCGTGTGCCTGCTTAACGGATGCGCGGGCCCTGCAATCAATAAAGACTTCAAGACGGCCCCGGGGCGCTTAGAACCTGCAAAGACCGCGAAACCCGCTGTTACGGAGCCCGATGCGCCAAAAAACGAAAAACCGCAGCAACCGGCGCCAATCGTCCAGGCGCTTCAGAGCAAGCGCCCCCGGTCCATAGGATACAACGCAATGCGGCACTTCAAGAACGCAACGCAGACCGCTGAAAAATCCCCGGCAGAGGCGCTGATAAGCTTGAACCTAGCCCTTGCCTCGGAGCCAAACTTCACGGAGGCAAGATACAATCTCGGCATCCTGATGCTAAGGCTAAACAGCAGAGCAAGCGCCAAAGCGGAGTTCGAAAAGGCAGCTGAAACGAACTTCGCCCTCGGTCGCATATACTTAGCCATGGCCATACTGTACGTTGACGAAAAGAACTACGCCGCGGCCGCAGAGACCATGTTAAAAGCGTTGGCCGAGGAGCCGGCCAACTCACGAATACTTGTAAACCTGGCCTCGGTCTACCTGCTTCTTGGCAACCAGGCGCTCGCCGACAAAACATACGGCGAAGCAGAGGCCAGGGCCCCGGACGACCCCTACCTTAACTACAACATAGGCATGCTGCACATGAAGGCCAAGGAGTACGACAAGGCAGCAAAGAGGTTCGAAAAATCACTCGCGCTAAAGACATCGGTACCGGAAACATCGCTTGCCTACGCCGAGGCGCTTTTCGAAATGGGCAAGTACAGCGATGCAAAGAAGGCATATATCGAGGCAGCCGCGCTGCATCCGAAAGCCGCTGCGGCGCACATAAACCTCGGCATATTATACGAGCTTTACTTAAACGACTTTAAAAAGGCCGAAGAGAGCTACTCGAAGTACCTGGAGCTTGGAGGGAAACGCAAAAGCGAGGTAATACAATGGATAGAGCTTCTAAAGGAAAAAAGCAAGCCTTAAAGATGGCATTGACGGCGGCAATCGCGCCCGTTATTATAATGGTAACGGCTGCGGCTTCGTTTGCGGCTAACGGCACGGATACGCCGATAGAGCAGCGCATAATAAAGATAGAGGGCTCTATCGACAAGCCGCGCGTCATATTCATAGTGCCAAGGGCAAGGCTAGTAAGGCAGGAACCCGGCAAGAGCGGGTTTTCAAGGGAGTTATCGGTACCGGCGCACCCTGGCATCGGCGGCAAACAAACGCCCGGGAGCGGCACCGGCAAGGTTAACAACTAAAACAACACTCATCAGAAGGAGGTCATATGGAATCTTTAGCCGCATTTTTCAAGGACGGCGGCCTGTTCATGTACATCATTTTGTTCGTCCTGGCCGTCGGTATCGCGATAACGGTAGAGCGCGTCATACACCTTGTGTTCAAGTACTCGATAAACTCAGAAGAGCTCTGGGCGAGGATAAAAAAGGCCGTTTTGGAAAACGACGTTGCAAAGGCCAGGGCCTTCTGCTCATCTAGCACGGCCCCTGTGGCAAGGCTCTTCGAAAGGGCCCTTGCCTCGCACGGCAAGGGTGAAAGAGAGATACAAAACGCGGTAGACGAGGTCTCCATGGAGCTTATCCCGCTTGTCGAAAAACGTGTGTCGTATCTTGCGATGGTCGCAAACGTCGCGACCCTTCTCGGGCTTCTTGGCACGATACAGGGCCTCGTGCAGGCATTCCAGGCGGTCGGTAACGCCGACCCCTCGCAAAAGGCTACACTTCTGGCCTCGGGCATATCCATAGCCCTCTACACAACGGCCCTTGGATTAATCGTCGCAATACCGATGCTTGTTGCGTACTCGATACTGCAGACACGCTCCAACAAGCTTAACGACGAGATAGACGCGTATTCGGTAAAGATAATAAACCTGCTCATAAAACAGCACTCTGAGAGAAGAAGCGGAGCAAGGGACAGTGGCCAGGAAGCCCAGTCGTAGAAGACGCCCTAACCCGCACGGCGAAGAGCTCGACCTTACGGCGGTGATGAACCTGTTTATGGTTCTCATACCGTTTCTGCTCCTCTCTGCCGTGTTCGCAAAAACGGTGTCCATAGACATCGTGCTGCCTACTGGCTCGGCCGCACAGGCGGCAGCGCCATCGGAGCCGCTTACCGTGACCATGAAGAAAAGCGGCATCCTCGTTGGCGGCATAGGGCGCGCCATTCCTTTCCTTGAAAGAAAAAGCGGCAAATACGACTTCGAGACACTCAACAAAAGACTCTTCGAATTGAAGCGCCAGCACCCCGCCAAGGAAGACATAGTGCTTTTATTTCCAAAGGACGCGGCCTATAACGACGTCATAAGGCTGATGGACTCGACCAGGGAGATAATCGTCAAGGAAGGCGGCGTATCCTCAAGAAAGCCGCTATTTCCGGTTGTGTCGGTAGGAGAACACGGTGAGTAGGGGCGATAACACAATGTCGGCAAGGCCATCTAGAAAAATAGGGCGTAAAAGAGGCAAGGTGGTGGCGTCCATAACGCTTGTATCGCTGATGGACCTCTTTACAATAGTCCTGATATTCCTTCTCCAGTCGTTCTCCTCGACCGGAGAGACATTTACCTCATCTCCGACGTTCACGCTCCCGACATCCACGGCCGTCTCGGAACTCGTGCCGAGGCTCACCATACAGGTAACCCAAAACGACATCCTGGTTGACGGGCGCAAGACGGCCTCGGTCGAGGACGCGCTCAAGGCCCCGTCGCTTCTTATAGAGCCTCTCAAAATGCGGCTCGACGAAGAAGCAAAGAAGAGCATCTACATCGCCGGAATAAACAGGGATTTGCAGCTTACGCGAGAGGTAATACTGTTTGGCGACAAGGAAATACCGTTTGTTCTCCTCGAAAAGGTCATGTACACGTGCGGCCTGGTCGGGTACTCGAACATAAAGCTTGCCGTTATCTCCAAGGGCGGATAACACCGTGCAAAAAGACCTTTACATAAAGATACGCTTAGCCGGAAAAACACCGTCCTCGCACAGGGCATCGGCATCGCTTACCCTTGGTAAGGACGCGGCTAACGATATCACAGTCGAGTCGTCTGCCCTGCCGGCCTCGTATAAACCGCTTAGGCCTTGCTCAAAGGGCTCCTACGAATTCCTTATGGCACCCGGCATGGACGGCACGCTAAGAAAAAACGGCCACGAGGCCGAGCTCTCCACACTCGTTGCAATGGGGTTTGTCGCTAAAAAAGGCGCCTACCACGTAATCGAGCTCGATGCCTCGGTAACGCTCGAACTCAGGTTCAAGGACTCGGGCGCGATACTTACCCTCGCCTTCGACGACGTGCCTGCGGAAGAAATACCACGGGTAGCGGCGCCGGTAAAAGGCAGCCTTGCCGGCACCCTCTCGCTTCACTCCATACCCAAAGGCGAGCACATGTTCCTTTTTATCCTTGCTGCCTCGCTTACGGTAAACATCGTCTTTGCCCTGTATATAAACTCGGTCGAGGTCATAAGGCGCTCGGCAATGGATGAGCTGGCAACGCTTCCGCCGCGTTTTGCAAAGCTAATACTTGCTCCCAAGGCCGCGCCCAAACCGGCCGAGGCCCCAAAGCCCGCGCCCGAGGAGGCAAAGCCGGAGGAAGAAACAAAAAAGCCCGAAGAAAAGGCAAAAAGGACCAAGGACGACAGGCCGATGACGGCTGAAAGAAAGAAGGTAATAGACCGGGTAAAGACCAAGGGCGCGCTCGGCGTCATAGGCTCCATGGAGGGCGGCGTATTTTCGAATACCTCCACAGCAGAGACATACAAAAACCTGGATTCGATACTTGCGTCGGCGCGCCCCATGGATTCAAGCGGCAACCCTGCCTCGGACTTCAACACTGCGACAACGCGCGAAACAGAAGAAGTGGCCGGAAGCCTGAGACAAAAAGGCAAAAGCTCGGAAGACCTTATCGAGGAAAAAAAGAAGTCCTCAAAGGCCGTATCCGCCTCAAGCCCCGGCCCGGGACAAAAAACCTCGGCACAGCCGCGCTCAAAGGACGAGGTCTATGCGGCAATCCGCTCATACACCGGGGGGCTCAAATACCTCTACAACAACGAACTTAAGAAAACCCCCTCGCTACGCGGCCTTGTCACCGTACGTTTCACCATATCGGCGGATGGCAAGGTAACAAGCGCAAAGATAGTCAAATCCACCATAAACCATACGGGGCTCGAAACGAGCATCGTGGAAAGAATAAAGCTCTGGAGATTTAGAAACATATCCCCTGCGCAGGATTACACCGACGAATACACGTTTGATTTCTCTCCCATCGGATAATACCTTTTAAAACCTTGACTTAGGGCCAAAAAAGAACTATTATCATTCTATGAAAATCCGTAAAGCCGTGTTTCCGGCTGCAGGGCTCGGAACCCGCTTTCTGCCGGCGACCAAGGCCATACCCAAAGAGATGCTGCCTCTTGTGGATAAGCCCCTTATCCAGTACTCTGTCGAGGAGGCGGTGGATTCCGGTCTAGACGATATAATAATCGTCACCGGCATGGGTAAAAGCGCCATCGAAGACCACTTCGATAAGTCCTTTGAACTCGAATACTTCCTTAAAAAGAAAAACAAGCTCGACAACCTTAAATCCCTCGAAAAGATATCCCAGAACATATATTATTCCTACACGCGCCAGAAAGAACCGCTTGGGCTCGGGCACGCGATACTATGTGCAAAGCGCCTTGTCGGGGACGAACCGTTTGCCGCGTTTCTTAGCGACGACGTTATAATATCCAAGACCCCTGCCATGAAGCAGATGCTTGGCATCTTCGAGCGCCACCGGGCAAGTGTACTTGCCGTGCAGCGCGTGCCGATGAACCAAACACACCAGTACGGCATAGTAAAGGGCAAGAAGGTCGGCCCGGGGCTCTTTAGCGTCGAGGACCTTGTTGAAAAACCCAAGACCAACCCGCCCTCAAATCTCGCCATCATAGGGCGCTACATCCTCACGCCGGAGGTATTTGGCTGTCTTGAGACCACAAAACGCGGCTCGGGCGGAGAGATACAGCTTACCGACGGCATAAAAACACTTCTCAAAAAGCAGCCGGTCTTTGCCTTCGAATTCGAGGGCACGAGGTTCGACGCCGGAGACAAGCTCGGCTTTCTAAAGGCCACGGTAACACTTGGCACCGGCCACGACAACTTCGGCAAAGAGCTTAAAAAACACATCAAGACCCTGAAATTCTAAGTTCTTTGTGTTACAATTAGAAAAACGGTTCAGACGGGCTATGGCAAAAAATCATAAAAAGACGCCGGACACAGGCTGCGGAAAGACAATCGACACTCGCGGTGTCGTTAAATTCCTCGTGGACGAACTCGGCAGCCTCGGACAAAAAGCCGACGACGAGACCACCAGTAGCGGCATATCGGTCGACCTTTACATGAAGGGCGACATCGTCGTGCTCGAGGCCGAGCTCCCGGGCGTAAAATACGAGGACGTAACGCTTGAGTACTTCAAGGGCAGCGTCACCATACGCGCCTCCAAGTACGAGTGCTTCGACGAAGAAGAAGTAACGTACGTGTGCATGGAACGGTCGTTTGGCAAGCTTGCCAGGAAAATCGACATCCCGCTTCCCGTCAACTCGGCCAAGTTTCTTGCCACGTTTAACAGGGGAATACTCAAAGTAGAGATGCCGCGCATAGAGGAAAAGCGCGGGCTGCCAAAACAGATACCGATAGAGCCGGAAAAAAAGTGAGGGCACGATAATGGCTGCGGAAAAGGCCGACGAACAAGTAATAATACCAGAAATACTGCCACTACTACCGGTGCGCGACGTCGTGATATTTCCGTTCATGATACTGCCGCTCTTTGTCGGAAGGGACAGATCCATCAGCGCCGTTGACACGGCCCTTGCAAAAGACCGCCTCATATTCCTTGTCACGCAAAAAGACGTATCCAAGGAAGACCCTGACCCCGAGGACCTATATACGCTTGGCACCGTGGGCATGATAATGCGCATGCTAAAGCTTCCGGACGGACGCGTAAAGATACTCGTACAGGGGCTCTCAAGAGCAAAGGCAAAGACCTTCATTCAGACGCAGCCGTCGTACTCGGTTGCAATAGAGAAGATAAAAGAGCCGACTCTCGAGGTCCAGCCAATCGAGACAGAGGCCCTTATGCGTAACGTAAGGGAGCTCGTAGATAAGCTTGCGAACCTTGGCAAGGTGATATTCCCGGAGGTCATGACCGTTGTCGAGACACTTCAGGACCCGGGCCGCTTAGCCGACCTCGTGGCCGCAAACCTCGGGTTAAAGGTCGACGAAGGCCAGCAGGTGCTCGAGACCATAGACCCGATAAAAAGACTCGACAGGGTAAACGAGCTTCTTACCAAGGAATACCACGTAGCTCAGATGCAGGCCAAGATACAGACCCAGGCCAAAGAAGAGATGGACAAGACGCAGCGCGAGTACTACCTAAGAGAACAGCTAAAGCAGATAAAGAGCGAGCTTGGCGAAATGGAAGAGGCTTCAAGCGAAACCGCCGGCTTTAAGGAAAAAATCAAGGCCGCATCCATGCCCCCGGAGGTCGAAAAAGAGGCCCTGAAGCACGCCGACAGGCTTGACTCCATGCACCCGGACGCGGCAGAGGCCACCATAACGAAGACATACCTCGAATGGCTCGTTGACCTGCCGTGGAACAAATCCACAAAGGAATCTATCGACATAGACGAGGCAAAGAAAGTGCTCGACTCCGACCACTACGACCTTGAGAAGGTCAAGGAGAGGATACTTGAGTACCTTGCCGTAAGAAAGCTAAGAAAAAAGACCAAGGGCCCGATACTCTGTTTCCTCGGGCCGCCTGGAGTTGGAAAGACCTCGCTTGGAAAATCGATTGCCCGGGCAATGGGCAGAAAGTTCGTTCGCATCTCTCTTGGAGGCGTAAGGGACGAGGCAGAAATACGCGGCCACAGACGCACTTACGTGGGCTCGCTCCCGGGGCGAATCATACAGGGCATGAAACAGGCCGGGACAAATAACCCGGTCTTTATGCTCGACGAAATCGACAAGCTCGGCATGGACTTTCGTGGCGACCCATCGAGCGCGCTCCTCGAGGTGCTAGACCCAGAGCAAAACGACTCGTTTAGCGACCATTACTTGAACGTGCCCTTCGACCTCTCGAAGGTCATGTTCATAACGACCGCTAACATGGCAGACCCCATCCCCGGCCCTCTTAAGGACAGGATGGAAATCATCGACATCGCCGGCTACACCGAGGAAGACAAGCTCGCGATAGCAAAGCGCTACATCGTGCCGCGCCAGATTACCGAGCACGGCATAACCGAGAAACAGATAGATATCCCGGACGCTGCGCTAAAGCTCATCATCAGCGACTACACGAGAGAGGCCGGCCTCCGTAACCTTGAGCGCGAGGTCGCATCCGTGTGCAGAAAGGTAGCGAAGAAAGTAGCCTCGGGCAAAAAGGAAAAAACCACTATCTCAGAGGAAAACCTGCACGAGTACCTCGGGGCCCCTCGCCACTTGCACGAAGAAGGGCAGGAAAAAGACGAGGTCGGGGTTTCCACGGGGCTTGCATGGACCCCTGTTGGAGGAGAAATACTGCACATCGAGGCAACTATCCTCAAGGGCCGGGGCCAGCTCCTGCTTACCGGGCAGCTTGGCGACGTGATGAAGGAGAGCGCGCACGCAGCGCTTAGCTACGCAAGGTCCAGGGCCGTAACGCTTGGCCTTTCAGACGACTTCTACAAGAACATAGACATACACATACACGTCCCTGCCGGGGCGATCCCCAAAGACGGCCCGTCGGCAGGCATAACCATAGCCTCTGCCCTCATCTCTGCGCTTACGCACACGCCGGTCAAAAAAGACGTTGCAATGACAGGCGAGATAACTCTAAGGGGGCGCGTCATGCCCATTGGCGGGGTAAAGGAAAAGTGCCTTGCCGCGCTCGGAGCAAAGATGAAAACTGTACTTTTGCCCGAGCAAAACAAAAAGGACTTCGACGAGATACCCAAGGTCGTAAAAGACAAGATGAAAATCATCTTCGTAAAACACATGGACGAGGTCTTAAAGCACGTCCTCAAGAGCACGCCCGGCGCCAAAGAAGGCAAAAAGACAACACAGGGCGGCAAGAAAAGGCCGCACGCAAGGCCTTAAAGCGGCAACGCCGCGCCCAAAGCCGCGCGCAAGATGACAAAGATAAAAGGATACGGCGAAAGGGCCTTCATAGAGAAAATAGCGCGCATCTTCGGCGAAAACGGCGCTAATGTGGTCAAGGGCATCGGCGACGACGCCTCTGTCACGCTGACACCCAGATCAGACTATCTCGTCACGACGACAGACTCGCTTATCGAAGGCATCCACTTTCGGCGGGAATGGACGACCGGACGGTTACTTGGAAGAAAGCTCGTCAGTATCTCCGTATCGGATATAGCGGCAATGGGAGCAAACCCGGAGTTCCTGCTCATATCGATAGCTGTGCCGGAAAATACCGACGTTGAATTTCTAGAAGACATATATCTCGGCATAAAAGACGTAACATCTGAGTTCGATTTTCCGCTTGTCGGCGGCAACACCGCGGCCTCTACGGCGCACATGATGCTGACATCGACGCTTCTGGCAAGCGCAGACAAGCAAGCTATCGCGTACAGAAATGGCGCTTTAGAGGGCCACGACATATACGTAAGCGGCACGCTCGGGGATTCATCACTTGGGCTCATGGCGCTAAGACAGATGGGCGCTGCTGCAGCAAAAGACGAAAACTACGTGGATGCTGTAGCAAGACACCTTGCCCCCTCGCCTCGCCTAAGGGCCGGGCTTGAGCTTACAAAAAGGGGCATCGCCTCGGCCATGGCCGACATAAGCGACGGGGTCTTCCTCGACGCCTGGCGCATAGCAGAGGCAAGCAATACGGGCTTCGAGATAGACTCGGACCTGCTGCCGCTATCTGCCAAAGCGCGCCGACATATAGAAAAACATCCGGACGACGCGCCGGACATACTTCGCGGCGGCGAGGACTATGAGCTTATATTCACGGCTTCGCCGGACAAAAAAAGCGATGTTGCAGGGCTCGCGGCGGAGCTTAAAACGCCGCTTACAAGGATAGGCACGGTCACGGCAAAGGAAAAAGGCGCGGTCATAACCGGGGCATCCGGCAATGCGCTAAAAGGCGCCGGGATAGCCGGGTACGAGCACTTTATGCCGGCAAAAAAAGACCCTTGAAAAGGCTTTGTAGCGCATATCAACACTGATTGACTTTGTTTTAAAAAAACGACTATAATATAGCACTATATGCTCAAAGGAAGGTGTTCATGCGGATACCGGTAGCCATAAAATTCATATTCGGTTTTCTGTTCGTCGTGGCAACAGTGGCCTCGATGCCGCTATTTATCAACCTCGACGAAGAAATACGAGTCGGACTCGCAACCATCGTTGGACTTATCCTCGGCCTCGTATTCAGCAGAAGTTTCACGAAAAGATTCACTTACTTCATAAAATCCGCGAAGCGCATAAGCCTTGGCGACCTAAGCTTCGACGAAAAAACCAAGCCCCCGCGCATACTGTTCAAGGACGAAACAATCGACCTGGAAGACGCCATTGAGCTAATCTACACCAACATGCGCACCCTGGTTAAAAACCTCAAAGGTTCTGTGCACAACTTAAGCACAGCCGAACAATCTCTAAGCAGCATCGTCGCAAAAGGACGCGTAACCAACGACGAGGTCATCGCCGCTTCATCCAAGATATTCGCGGCCGCCCTTGACCAGGCCAGGCACGTGGACAGCACCTCGGCTCTCGTAAAGGACGTGGACTCTTTTGCCGAAGACGTGGCCGACAAGGTAAACCAGACCGCCTCGGCCTCCCAGATGGCGCATTCGATGGTTGAGCGCGGCACCGCCACAACGGCATCGGCAATAGAAAAACTCGAAGGCATATTCACCGGCATAGACAGCACCACGGTAGCGGCAAGCAGATTAAAGGACAAACTAAACGACATCCCGAAAATCCTCGACGTCATAACGCACATATCCAGACAGATTGACCTCCTCGCCCTAAACGCTACAATCGAGGCAAGCAAGGCCGGAGAACACGGCAAGGGGTTTGCCATGGTCGCCGAAGAGGTCAGAAGGTTCGCTGACAACACCAACAGAAGCGTTGGCGACGTATCCACCGTAGTCAAGGAACTAAAAGACGAGGTCGAGAAGGTCGTGCAAAACGTCTCCAACAGCTCCTCCTTCATAAAAGAGGGCCGCGAAGACATCCGTAAGATAAGAGAGATACTGCTTGATGTCGCAAGCTACACCTCGGACATGACGACCAGGGCCGACATGATAATCGACCTTACGGTAAAGCAGAAGGAAAAGACCCACGATGCCGTCACAATCATCGAGGAACTGGCGCGCATCGCACAAAACAATCTTTCCACATCAGAACTCGTGGACCAGACCGTTGAAAAGCACGGCGCCGCAACGGAGAAAACAGTAGAAGCGGCCACAAACCTTGCCAAAATAGCCAAGGAACTCGAGACCCTCGTTGCGCGCTTCAAGATAGAAGAAGGGTTCGACGCAAACATGTCGGAAGGCCAGGACTTTCCAGCTGCAGCAGCGGCAACTGCCGCAGCCGCTGCTGCAGCAACAACGGCATTCCAGGAACCGTCTGTTACAGAAGAAGCCCCCGCTTACGCCGTAACGGCAGAAGAGCAGGAAGCTGCCAACACCGCAGGCTATACCCTGCCAGATGAGACGGAAGCCGCGACTCTGCCGGAGGAGGAACCACAGGATATCGCCACATTCGCTTCGACCGAAGAACAGGCTGCCGAAGAACCGGCTACGGAAGAAACATGGGTTGAACAGCCGCAGGAATACGGCACAGAACAGGCCGCGTCCGAAGAATACGCGGCAACCGAAGAGGTCCCTCAGGCCGAATACGCCGCCGAGCCAAACTCTGATCTCCAGTCCGAGGTCGATACCATCATCGAGCAGGCTTCCGGCGGTGAAGCTGAAATAACAGCAGAAGGGTTTGTGCAGGAAGAAGGCCAAACGCAGGAACCGACCTTTGGGGATTTCTACACTGAAAGCGCCCAAAGCGGCGAAGATGCACAAGCTCCTTTAATCGGCAATATAGAGATGGAAGCACCGCCCCCTGTCCCGCAAGCCGGCGCCACTGCCACCGCTGCGGCAGCCAGGAAAGATGACAAGCAGCGCGGCGAGTTCGAGTTCGAGGACGACGACCTCTCTGGCGGCTACTTCGGGGGAAAGGACCGGGCCTAAGCGGAAAAGCACGATGAACGCCCCGTCTAACACAAAGAGCAACATGCTGCTTTTGCAGGTAGGCACCGAACGCCTCGCCATACATCTTGAGTATATCGAGCGTATCGTCGAGACCTCGCGCGTGTATTTCGTGCCGAGCGCCATACCGCCCGTAAAAGGCGTCATAACGGCGGGGCACGACACCATCATGGTGGTAGATTTGAGCCGGATATTTAGCCTGCCGCCGTATTATGAAGACTCGGGGCGCGTAATCGTCGTCTCCGAGAACGGAAAACGCAGAATAGGGCTGCATGCAGGGAACCAGAGATTTTTTTTCGCATGGCAAGAAGACCTGGAGGAGGCGCAGTTCATTACCCAGCGCACCTCCAATTACGTATCCGGCGCCGTAAAGATCGGCGAAGGCACTTTGAAAATCATTGACTGGAGGTATATTTTCGATGACGTCTCAACCAGGCTCGCTGAACGCAGGTCCGCCTAAAAATATCTGCATCGCGGACGACGACGCGTTCTTCAGGACCATTCTAAAAGACATACTCACATCCGCCGGCCACAACGTTTTGGGGGTAGCCGAGGACGGCGCCGCCGCTGTCGTAATGGCAAAGGAGCTTAAGCCCGAGATTTTCATACTCGATCTCGTCATGCCTGAGATGAACGGCATCGAGGCCCTAAGAGAGATGAAGCTCATGCCCACACCTCCAAAGGTCATCCTCTGCACCACCATAAAGGGAGAAAAGGTGCTTGCGGAGGCAAAGGCCGCGGGCATCGACGGGTATGTTAAGAAACCCTTTAACGAGGAAGAGATTCTTGGCACCATAGCCGGCCTGTAGCGGCTATCTACGTGGCTCTCAATGGACGCATCCAAATATAAAAACCTATACCTGCAGGAGGCGCGCGAAAGAATAGCGGCCATAGAGACCGAGCTCGTTGAGCTTGAAAAAGACCCCTCCGGCACCAAACCCGTTGAAACGCTTTTCCGTTCCTACCATTCCATAAAAGGCATGAGCGCCTCCATGGGCTACGAGCTCGTGCAGAGGTTCTCGCACGCGCAGGAAGACCTTCTCGACGCCGTAAGGTCCAAAAAACTAGGCGTCACCGGAGACCTCATATCGCTTCTCCTCGAATGCCTCGACAAGATGAAGGCCCTGGCCGAGGCCATAGAACACGACGCAGAGCAAAACGAGGCGGCAGTGGATGCGATGATAGTAAAAATACAGGCGGCAAAGACCGCCCCCCCGCCCTCTGCCGCGCCAGCAAAGCCGGAGGCCGAGCCGGAGGAAAAGAAACAGGCTGCCGCGCCGCGCCCGGTTGACGAACAAAAACAGCACATCAGCATCGCCGACACCATCAAGGTCGAGCGCGCGGTCTTCGACAAACAACTGGACATCACCGGCAATCTCATGACAGAGCTCTCGCGCTTAAAGGCCGAGGCCGAGAACGTGCAATCCATGGCCATGCACGACATAATCCGGGCGCTCGAGCGCAGTCTTGACGAGCTTAGAGAAAATATCCTGGACGCCAGGATGGTGAAGTTCGACAGCATTACGCAGACACTTCCCAGAATCGTTCGCGACGTGTGCCGAAACACCGGCAAAGAGGCCGAGATAATCATAGAAGGCGCTTCCATAGCCATGGACCGCTCGGTGCTCGAAACTATGAGCGACCCGCTAATCCACATCATACGCAACGCCGTTGACCACGGACTCGAGCCCCCGGCAGACCGCAAAAAAGCGAAAAAACCGGAAAAGGGCACTATAAAAGTGCGCGCCCTGTCGAGGCGCGACCGCATCTTCATAACCATAACCGACGACGGCCGCGGCATAGACAGGGACAGGATCCGCGAAAAAGCCCTCCAGAGCATGCCCCAGGACCGCGTCATGAGCATGACAGATAAAGAGCTCCTGATGCTCATCTGTCTGCCGGGGTTTAGCACGGCAAAGCAGGTAAGCGACATCTCGGGAAGAGGCGTTGGCATGGACATCGTCAAAAGCACCATAGACGACCTCGGAGGAGACTTTACCATAGACAGCATACTCGGCAAGGGCACTATCATGACGATAGAGCTTCCAAAGGCCTCGTCCATGATGAAGCTTCTTGTTGTAAGAGTCGGAAACGAACAGTTCTCGCTGCCGCTCTCGAAGGTACACCGCGTCATCGAGGCCGAAAGAAGCGAGATATCGACGGGGCGTATCGAGTACTACGGAAAGAGCATCAAGGTTTCCTTATTGAAAAACCTTCTAAGAATACCAGATGACGACTGCACCGAAACACTAAGGGTTGCGCTCCTCGAAACGGGTGTGGAGGGCGACGAGCTCTTTGCCCTGGCCTTCGACGACTTCGTCGACGACATGGACGCCTACATACGCCCGCTTGCCCCGCCTTTCTCCTCCATATGGTGCGCTGCGGGAATAACCATACTCGGCAACGGCAGACCGGTATTCCTCCTTGACATACCGCAGCTTGCGTCGGTTTAACGCTCCAAATTCCCAAAGAAGGCAAAGATGAACCCAAAGGAACTCGAAAAACTGCTAACTTTTGTCAAAAGCGGGAAGGTCTCGGTGCCGGGCGCGCTAAAGAAGCTAAGGCACATGCCCTTTGAGTCGCTAGACTTCGCCACAATAGACACGCACCGCTCGCTAAGACAGGGCTTTCCCGAGGTAATATTTGGCCAGGGCAAAAGCGCAAAGCAGATAATCGAGATATCCAAACGGCTTGGCGCAAAAAAGGAAAACGTGCTTATAACGCGTATTGACGGAAAAAAGGCAGCAACCGTGCGCCGCTCCTTCAAAGGCTCCTCATATAATGAAACTGCGCGGACCATTTTCATAAAAAAACAGCCGGTAAAGATAACCGGCAAAGGAACGGTCCTTGTCATAACGGCAGGCACCTCCGACGTTCCTGTTGCCGAAGAGGCTGCGGTTACGGCAGAGTGCCTCGGAAACCGCGTTAAACGCATCTACGACGTCGGGGTTGCAGGCATACACAGGCTGCTCCACAGAAAAGATGACCTCTTCGAGGCAAACGTGCTCATCGCCGTAGCCGGCATGGAGGGCGCGCTCCCAAGTGTTGTAGCCGGGCTTGTCGGAAGGCCGGTCATAGCCGTGCCGACAAGCGTCGGGTACGGCGCAAACCTCGGAGGGCTAACAACACTGCTTGCAATGCTAAACTCCTGCAGCTCCGGGCTTACTGTCGTGAACATAGACAACGGCTTTGGCGCGGCCTACGCAGCCACACTCATAAACAGGGATAAAAAATGACAAGAACCCTATACATCGACTGCCCGACCGGGCTTAGCGGCGACATGTTCATCGCCTCTCTTCTCGACGCAGGCGCTGGCATGAAAACTCTTAAAAGCGGGCTCGCAAAATTAAAGCTCAAGGGCTACACCCTGAAGGTCACGAAAGAACGGCGCCAGGCAGTAGAGGGCACGAGGTTCAAGGTTCTGTGCGGCCACGAGCACCATCACCGCACATTCAAGGACATAAAGGCCATAATCGAGAAAAGCGGCCTTGACAGAGACATAAAGGACACCGCTATAGCGATATTTAAAAACCTCGCGATAGCAGAAGGCAAGGTCCACGGCATTGCCGCAGACAAGGTGCACTTTCACGAGGTCGGCGCAGTCGATTCGATAGTGGATATCGTTGGGGCGGCAATACTTCTTAAATCTCTTGGCATCGGGGCCCTCTACTCATCCGAGGTCCCGCTTGGCTCCGGGCGCGTGATGACAGACCACGGCATGCTGCCCATACCCGCGCCAGCGACAATAGAGCTCATGAAGGGCGTGCCTATCGCGCCTTCCGACATAAAAATGGAGCTAACGACCCCTACCGGCGCGGCCATACTAAAAACCCTTGCAAAGGGCTTTGGCCCCATGCCCGCCATGACAATAGAATCTATTGGCTACGGCTGCGGAGGTAAGGACCTAAGGGAATTCCCAAATGCCGCGCGCGCAGTAATCGGCGCTTCTTCGAAAAACGCCAAAACAGGCGAAAAGGTCATTGTAATAGAGACCAATATCGACGACATGAGCCCGCAAATCGCAGGCTATCTTACGGAAAAACTCCTTAAAGAAGGCGCTCTCGACGCATACGTAACGCCCGTGTTCATGAAAAAACAGCGCCCTGCAATACTCCTTACAGTACTAACAGTAGAGGAATCCAGGGACAGGCTCGTTGACTTGATATTCGCTGAATCGAGCACCATAGGAGTACGCTGCCATGAAACACAAAGAACGTGCCTTGAAAGAAAGTCTATTACGCTAAAGACCGAATACGGACAAATAAAGGCAAAGATGTCCGTTAAAAACGGCAGAACGCTTAATATTCAACCGGAATACGAAGACTGCAGGCGCATTGCCGAGAAAAAACACGTTCCATTAAAGAAGATTATCGAATCCGCCATTGCAGCAGCGGCTAAAAAGAGACCCTGACAGGCCATAACCGTCTGTTTTTAGAGGAATTTCGTCTTAAACTTAGAATTTGACTATAGTTACGCTTACAGGTATAATTGCAGCTATATAAACAGCACAACAATCCAAGGGGCGTAAAATAGCATGCTCGTCAGGTGCTGGGGGTCGAGAGGCTCTATCTCGGTTTCCGGGAAAGAATACATAAAGTACGGCGGAGACACAACTTGTGTCGAGGTCGTGGCCGACTCGGGCGAGATAATCGTCATAGACGCCGGCACCGGCATCAGACGACTTGGCAACCACTACGCCAAAGAAAAGATCAGCCGCGTTAACATGGTCTTTACGCACCCTCACTGGGACCATCTCGCCGGATTCCCGTTCTTCAAGCTTCTATACAAAAAAACCGCCACCATAGACATCAGGGGCCCGCGCACCACGCAGGAATACATAAAGACCATAATATCGAGGACAATGACCTCGCCTTACTTCCCGGTCGAGTTGACAGACATTGCCGCGGACGTCAAATTCCATTCTACAACCGGCCAGGACGACTTCTCCATCGGCTCCGTGCACGTAAAGACCATACCGCTTAACCACACAAACACGGGCGTTGGCTACAGGCTCGAAGAGAACGGCAAAGCGTTCGTGTTTCTAACGGATAACGAGCTTGGACACCCACACCCTGCAGGGAAATCGTTTCACGATTACGTCGAGTTCTCAAAAGGCGCGGACCTCTTAATCCACGACGCCGAGTACAAGCCCGAAGACTACATGAAGGGCTGGGGCCACTCGACATACACCGATGCCGTAAACCTCGCCATGCAGGCAGGCGTTAAAACAATAGGGCTCTTCCACCACAACCAGGACAGGCCCGACGACGGCGTCGACGAAATCCTCGAGTCATCCCAAAAACTGCTCAAGGACAAGGGCGCAAAGATAGAATGCGTAGCAATGGCAACTGACACCGAGATAAAGCTCTAAAAGGAAGGGCCGCCGTTTGCACGGCGGCCCTTTTGTGAAATCCCACTCAATTACCGGTATTCAAACAACCTGCATCAGAACCCGTAGCGCACCCTAAGATACACGTTATCATTTCCCTTTGCCTGGCCAAACTCCGTATGGTCGAGCTTACCCGCGAACACATTCGTGCCAAGCGTGACCTTTAGCCTGTCGGTAGCCGCATACGCAGCAGAGGCCCTGAAGTAAACATCTTCGTCGGTCGGGCTATAAAATGCAAACGCCCCGAGCGTAAGGGTTTGCGCCATCAGGAGCTTTGTTATCCTTAGAGTCGCCACCTCTCTCATCCTGTCCCTCTTTGGCGCGCCCGGAGGGATAAACATCTCATAGCCGCCGTAGTCCATCATGCGTTCTATAAGGTACTGCACCCCTGCCCTTAAGTCTCCTCCAAGGTCGCGGTTGTAGCCGATAAGCAGCTTCCCGCTCGAGTTCTCGACCATCGGGTCATCGCCGTTCTTATCTTCTATTGAATCGTAGTACCCTGCCTCTATGTTCGCAACTCCCCCGGCAAACTGCCCCTGCAGGCTCGCTCCGTAGGCATTTAGCCTCGGATAATAGAAGACACCCTCCATAGGATTAACTGCGCCCATGGGCTCCTTATAAAAGCCTCTGAAGAAGTAAAGAGTAGCCTCGTAGCCGCTTATGTTCTTCGAGAGCCGAAGCGCTGTCTCCGAGTGGTCTACTGTCTTCGAGGGACGCACGAAATGGCGGTTCATTGTTTCGCCCGCGATAAAACCGCGCATCCAATCGAAATACGAGAACCTGTCCTCATCAAGGCTCCTGTTTGGCCTAAATACAGGGATAACCGCCAGATCGACATTAACCGCATCGTTCCAGAGCCAGAAACGCAAAGCATCGCTTGGCACTTTCAAATACTCGTCATCGCGGCCTGAGAAAAACGAGTTATAATCCTTCGGAAAGAGGTCGTTTATGAACACATAATCTCCCGTACCCCATGTAATTATCTGGCGCCCAAGTTTCGTATCCAGCGCGCCAAACGGGGTTAGAGAAAGATACAGCTCTCTTACCGACAAAAACCCTCTTTCCTCGTACCCGTCGAATAATGCCTCTGCCTTGACGAAAAACTCTCCGGACACGGCGTCGAGCTTTGGCACTGCCGAGCCGTAGCGAAGCTGCAGCCTCGTCTCAAGGAGGTTGTAATCATTTTTCTCGGCAAGCTTGTCGCCGCTTTTGAGGCTTCCGGCTGCCTCTACAAAGCCGCCTGCTGCATCCGCGCCGTAAGTAGCGCGCGGCGCGGATATGCCGATAATCACAGCCGCAAGAACTACGGCAACAAGCGCTTTCCCTCTTATGTCGGCTAACTGAAACATGGCCTACACTCCTTTACAATGCTTACTTTATCCACTCTCTTGGCGGCTTTCTAAGGGAACGCTCGGTAAAGATATCATCCTTTACCTTTACGTTATATTTCACATTCGAGAACTCGATGGTCGTATACCCGCCACCCGGCTCCTCGACCTTGCCCTTTATGACCGTCGGGATGCCGTCAATGTCCCTGACCTCTTCAACTGTTGCTACCTTATAGAGCTTTCCTGCCTTGTCAAAGTACTCGCCCTTTATTGGGATGAAGTTCTTCTTGTCAACGTAGACAACGAAGTACGAGAACTCGACAGAACCAGGGTCCTTCGGAGTATTCTTTATGACGTAGACGTCGCTTGCCCCGAGCTTATCTTCCCTAAGTAGTTCATGATTGTCGGCAGCAGGCAGCCTCCCGGAGACATCCTCGTACACAAAGTGCGAGCCTGCGAAGCTCGAGCGTTTGTCCTTTGAGGCAACCCTTTTAACAAGGTCTATGGCAGGCACATAGAGCCACCTGTCGTCGTCTCCCTTGACGTTCTTCCACACCATAAATACCATCCTCGAGACGTCCTCGGGCTTATGGAAGTAGACGTAGAACTTCTGCTCTCCGCCGTCCTTAACGTCCTTTCTTATCATCGTAATCTCTCTAACGCGGCTTCTGCCCTGGCTATCATAGATGGTCATCTTGGCCGAAGCGGTTCCGTCGTTACCGGCATAGTAATAGGCAAGGTTCGCCTTGTCTATTATCTCTTCCGGCGTAAGGGCAGCTGCAGAAGACGCCGTAAAGACTAGCGCCGCCAACACCGGTAAAACAAACATTCCAAGTACAATTCTCGTATTCATATGTTCCCTCCTTATGGAATTCACTTCCAAAACAATCACCTGACCGCAGCTGTTATTGCAGGATCGTCCTCTTCGCCAAACCATAGCGCCGCGTATCCTTTATAAAACCCTATTCCAACGGCTTTCCACGGATGCTTTTCCCACACGCCTTTATTAAGTATAACCGCGTTATGGAGTCTGCTGCCCTGCCAGCCCTTCAGGGCGCCTTCGGCCGTTACGATGTAACCGCCGTACTCAATGCCGCCAAAAAAGTTCTCGAACCCGTAACCGGCATATTGCGTTCCAAGCCTCTTTGGCGCCTCCCACATGCATTTATACGTGGAGTTATTGGCGGCGTCGTAGTCGCAGTCGCTCCACCCGTGAAGCCAGTTCTCTCCCTTTTTCGAGTACTGCCTATGGTTTTCAGCAACATCGCGCACGTGCCGGTTCGCAACAAGACTAAGAGAAGGAGAAGCCGGTACGGGCGGCAGCTTGTGCTTTGCGCGATAATCGTTTAGGAGCTTAAGGAACTTCTTTTCCTCCGCGTTTAGTTCGTCGCCTGCGCAGGCCTTTTCGGTCAGCACTTCAGTGCCTCTACACTCTGCCCCCGCCGTCGCATCGCCCTGGTACACGATTGCAGGGCCGCCTCCGCATCCCGCAGCCAAGGCCGTAAGCAAAACCGCCAGTATCAAGGTTCTTCTATCCATGCAGCGCTCCTTCTTTGCTGTTTTTCACCGCAGAACAAAACCGCTTACTTCTCGGTCTTGCAGCATTTCAGCCCGCCCCACTTAAGAAATGTCATCATCGGGCACCAGTTCGTGAGCCCGGACTGTAGAAGGTTCAGGCCGACAAATGCCGTAAAATAGAGCCAGTACTCGTGGTGAAACTTCGCAAGTGCGAGACTAAGTAGTATGAAAAACCCTGCTATTAGCCTTAGAGTCCTTTCGACATGCATAATACTACCTCCGTTTGTTTTATTGTTTGCTAAAACACCATTGCCTTCGAGCTGTCCTTTACCCATCTTGCAAGGTCAATGGTCTTGCCGACCACTGCGCCTTCGATAAAGTCTTCCTGCGTAAATCCCCGTGCGCGCGTGCAGGTAAGACAGCTTCTTACCTCAGCGCCCTTCTTTATCAGGGCAGAGAGCATCTCGCCGACGTTATAGTAGCCTTTTGGCGGGCTCTGGCCTTTCTTGGCTGCCGAGACGCTATCGCCATAAAGAAATATCCTTACCTTTACGTCCTCGGTCAAAAGGGCCTCCACGAGCCTAAGTGCATTCCACATTTTTTCATTTCCATACGGCGCGTCCTGCAAAACAATGGTCACGGTTTCCATGATAACCTCCTCTTTACTTTACCCTTCTAAGGCTGGTAAGAAGCGTTTTACTTTCCTCGAGCCCTTCCATCAGGAACTCGCGCATAAGGCCGCAGGCAGTAACTATCTTCTCATTGGCTATGGAGTAATGGATATTAAGTCCGTCTCTCCTTGCCTTGAGTATGCCAGCGTTCTTCAAGACCGCAAGGTTCTGGCTAACGTTGGCCTTACGCTGGCCAACGGCCTCTACTATCTCCGAGACCGTGTGCTCGCCGTCCTTTAAGGCGTATATGATTTCCAGCCTCTTTGGGTTCGAGAGGGCCTTGCATATGGCAGCCTGTATGTCAAATAAGGTCTTCATGGCGCCTACCTCCCATAGTTCAATTGTTGCATATATTCGAAACTATGTCAAGGGCTGCGCCTCATTATTTTTTACCTGCCGAGGGTGGGCGCACCCTGCCCTTCCCCTCTTTACTCCTGGCAGTGAAGGTGTTATTATTTCCAGATGAAAAAATACGGCGCTAAAAACATAGAAAAGGCGGCCATAGAGCCGTGGCCAAACCCTGCAAAGGGCAAGGACTATACCATAGAGATAAGCTACCCTGAATTCACGTGCCTCTGCCCGAGGTCAGGGTACCCGGACTTTGCCACCATCCGCATCACGTACGTGCCAAAGGACTTTATCGTGGAGCTAAAGTCCCTTAAGCTCTACCTAAACGCATTCCGCGACCGCGCAGTATCGCACGAGGCCTCGACAAACGAAATATTTACGGCCCTTAAGAAGGCGCTAAAGCCCAAGAAGCTTGAAGTCGTAGGCGACTTTAATGTACGGGGAAATGTGAAGACCATCGTCAAGGTCGCCATATAAAGCAACGCCCGCAATTGGCCCGCAGGCAAACCGAGGAAGTCTCCCAAGGAGGCTCGACATGAGAAAATTTTTTTCAATCGTTACTTCAGCGTTTTTACTGGCGATTACGCTCCCGGAACGCCATGCCATGGCAGACGATTGTTACGACATGAGTATCAATGCCGATCCCGACAATGCCATAAAAACATGCACAAAGGCCATCTTATTACACCCGAAGGACTCTAAGGCCTACTACAGCCGCGGCATTGCGTATGAAAGAAAAGACCTCCTCACGCACGCACTTAAGGACTATGACAAAGCCATATCTCTGGATCCAAAGGATGCCGAGGCCTATAACATTCGCGCAAACGCGTATGCAAGCAAAGGCCGCTATGACCGCGCGATAAAGGACTTCGACAAGGCCATATCACTAAACCCTAAACTTGTGTACGCCTATCAGAACCGTGGAATTACGTATGCAAAAAAAGGCCTCTATGACAGCGCAATCGGGGACTTTGGCAAGGTTATATCCTTAAAGCCCGATAACGCGGTGGCCTACTACAACCGCGGCATTACGTACGAGAAAAAAGGGCTTCTTGACCACGCAATCGAAGACTATGACAAGGTCATATCCTTAGACCCAAAGAATGCCGAGGCCTACAACATCCGCGCAAACGCGTATGCCAAAAAAGGCCTCCATGACCGCGCAATCGAGGACTTTGACAAAGCCATATCATTACACCCCAATTTCATGTACGCATACGAAAGCCGCGGATATTCGTATTCCCAAACTGGCTTCTTTGACAACGCCATCAAAGACTATGACAAAGCCATCTCCTTAGACCCGGAATACGCAAACGGCTACTATAACCGCGGACTTGCGCATGCAAGAAAAGGCCTCCTTGACCAAGCAATCAATGACTTTGACAAGGCCATATCCCTGGATCCGAAAAATGTGTATGCCTACGCCGCCCGCGGAAATGCATATTTCGAAAAAGGCTCCCATGCCCGCGCGATCGAGGACGTCAACAAGGTCATGTCATTTGGACCCAAGGATGCTAAGGCCTACTCTAACCGTGGAAATATATTTTTCTATAGAGGCCTGTATGATAAAGCCAAAGCGGATTACAACACGTCCATCAAATTGGATCCGGCATACGAATATTCTTATCTCCGGCTTCTTAACGCAACTTGGCTTGCAAAGAAAGACGACACAAAAGCGCTCGACCTGCTCCGGCAATTCGTGTCTCAAAACAACACCGACGACTGGGTGCGCGTCATATCGCGCTACTATCTCGGAGACGGAAGCATCAGCGAGCAATCGGTTATCGAAGAGGCAAAAAAAAGAACAACCGAAGAAGACGTACGCGGCCGCCTCTGCGAGACATACTACTATCTGGGGATAAAACGCCTTGCTGCAGGAGACACGAATGGCGCGGCCGACTATCTCGCAAAAAGCATTGAAGCGGATAAAAAAGACTTCATAGAACACATGCTGGCAAAAGGGCTGCTCGAACGCATAAAGGCAAGAAAATAACTTTTTCAGACACAAACCGAAATCCTAAACCCGCAAGTTTGGTGTCAGACGAGGCCAAAATCTTTACCCGCTTCACAGGCCGCTAAGTTCATAAGCTTATTCAAGCGCAAGATTTGAGCCAAAGACAAGGAAAAGGCGGACGGACAAAACGGAGCATACTTTTATAGTATGTGAGTATTTGGACGGACGCCTTTGACGCAGTATTTGGCCAAAGATTGCGCTTGCCTAGACACGGCCAAATCGCCGCTTTGCCCCTACACAGCGCTAAATTCGCAGAAATTATTAAAAGCACACCACGAACAGCTTAAATATTCCGGCTTGGCGGTAAACTCCCTCTTTCTTATGCCCTCTGCCGTCTTCTCAAGCTCGCTAACTGTCTTGTCCATGTCCTTATCCGTAAACACCACGCTCCCGACAACGTCGTGGTCAACGAAATGCAGTTCGCAGCCCGAGGGAAGCTTTCCCATCGCAGCCCTGTAGCCAAGGGCATAGAGCTTTAGCTGCAAGGATTTTTCCGCCTTTTCAACTGCCTTCTCCACACTCCTGACGTCCGAGGTCTTAAAGTCTATGATATGCGCGCCGCCGCCGCGCTCCTCGATTAAATCCCATCTTCCGGCAATCGAGAACTTTCCAAACTCGGCAAGGAACGGCTTCTCTACACACACGGGCTTTATGCCTTCCTTTGACTCCTGCTTTTTAAAGAACCTGCGTAAGGCCTCGATACCCTCGTTCATGCGCTTTTCCTCGTGCTCTCTGGAGACAAAGCCCTCGTTACGCCATGCTGACTTGAATATGGAGAGAATGTCGTCCTCGAACACGGCCGCGTTGTCCATCTTTCTCTCAAAGTAAAAGCGTATGGCAGCGTGCATGGCGCTTCCGTACATAACCGTATGATGCGGCAGAAGCGGCACCTTCAAGACGTGCACGTACCTGTATTTTAACGGGCATGTGGCGTAATCATCCACCTCATAAGGCGTAAGTTTTATTACAGTGTCGTCCGGCAGAGGCGCCCTTTCTATATGCCCTGCTGCAGGCGGCGGGGCATGGCGCTTTATGGCCTCGGATGCACTCGTCTTTATAAGCGGCGAGGCTTGCGGCGCGTCCAGGGCCTCGAGCACAAAGCGGCTCGTCTTCTTCGCCCTTACGCCGCCGTAATCAGCCGCACCCGTGAGATAGAGCTCCTCCATGGCCCTTGTCATGCCAACATAGAAGAGCCGCCTTTCCTCCGCGATATGGGAATCCCCGGAGGGAAGTATGTCCTTTATGATTTCGGCAGGCATCTCTATGGGGTCTTTTCTCCCTCTTCTCGGGAACCTGTCGGTAACAAGCCCTGCCATGAACACGACCGGGAACTCGAGCCCCTTTGACTTATGCACTGTCATAACCTGCACGCACTCGGCGTCAAGGTCAGGCTCTGCTGTCGACGGGTCGTCTCCAGCTTCCATGAGAAGGTTCAGATGCTCGATTAGCGCGTGCGCGTTCTTTACCTTCAAGGTCTCCTCTATGTGCGTCACCATGTCGAAGAACTTGGCGATGTTTCTCACCTTGAACTCCGCTTCCTCGGTTGCCTCGGAGCTAAGGGATGAAAGTATGCCGCTCTCTGTAACAAAGGCGTAAAGAAGACGGCCCGTTGCCATGGTAAGGGAAAGCTCGGAGTAGCGCTTTACGTCGTCAACGCAGGCCTTTACCCGCTCGATACTTTTAGAATCAAGGTCCGTGCACGCTGTAATCCCCTCGGAAACGCCGCGCATGACGATATAGAGCGGCCTGTTAGTCCTTCTCGAAAGATTGTGACAGGGGATTAGCTCCTCGGCCTTGAGGCCGTAGGGCGCGCTACTTGCCAGATGAAAGAGGCTTAGCGAATCCATGTGATTGGTGACTGCGCGAAGGAACGCGATAAGGTGCATTATCTCTGGCCTTGAGTAAAGGCCGCTCGAGCCCGAGAAGCGGTGGTCTATGCCGCTCTGGGTAAGGGCCTTAAGGTAGGGCTCGGCATCGCCGTTCGTCCTGACAAGAAGCGCAAAGTCCGAGAGGCGGCGCTTTTTGGAGGCGCACGCCTCTTTTATCATTCTCGCAATGGTCTCTGCCTCGCTCGTGACAGTGTCGAAGAAGAGGTGCTTCACCGCCCCTGCCCCGCCATCGCGAATCGAGACAAGGCGCTTATCAATGCCGCTTTTTATCTCGAGCCGGTCGGGGTTGTTATGCGTAATGAGCCTGTACGAGGCATCGAGGATTGGCTGCACGGAGCGGTAGTTCTCCCGAAGCGTTATTTCCGCTGCGTCCGGGAAAACGGTCTTGAAGTTAAGGACATTACTGATTGCCGCGCCCCGAAACTTATATATGCTCTGGTCGTCGTCTGCAACAACGGTGATGTTACGCCTCCCGCCTGCAAGGAGCTTTACAAGCTCGAACTGCGCGTAGTTCGTGTCCTGGAACTCGTCTGCGAGCACGTACTTGAAGCGATCGGTATAGCGCTTTAGCACCGTTGGCCGCGTTCTAAGGAGCTTTAGCGCCATAGTTACCTGGTCGCCGAAGTCCAGATACCCGTTTTTCGCCATCAACTCCAGATACGCGGCATAGGAAGAAGCAAGCTCGATTTGCTCGGCCTTGAAGTCAGCAGGGTCATCCGGCAAGGAGGACGCGTACTTGATATATTCCTCTGGCACTACGTCCTCGTCCTTCAGGCGGCCAAAGTACCTCACGAGCTCGAATACGTGCTTTGTCGGATTGCCAGATGGCCTGTATCTTTCGAGCGGAAGGTCGTAGACGTGTTCTCTTAGAAATATCGCGCTCTCGGCCAAGCTTAGCACTTTGAAATCCGGGTTAAGGCCGCTTGCGAGGGCGTTATCACGAAGCAGCCTGTCGCCGAATGAATGGAAGGTGGATATCCACACGGTCGAGTACCCGTATGGAACGAGCCTGTCGACGCGTTCCTCCATTTCATTGGCTGCCTTTTCGGTAAACGTGAGGGCAAGAATGTCCGAGGGATTTACGCCCCGCTCGACGAGCTTTGCTATCCTGTGCGTGATGACGCGGGTTTTTCCGGTGCCCGCGCCTGCGATGATAAGAAGCGGACCTTCGCCGTGGTTGACGGCTCTCTTCTGCTCGCCGTTTAGTTCGTAGGTCTCTTCTCCTTTTATGACCCCTGTCATCTTGCTCCCGTATTTAGCGGCTAAGGTGCATCGGTATCTTGACGGTAAACTTCGCTCCCGTGCCGTCCTCGCTTTCGAGGGCTATGGAGCCGCCGTGCGCGTCGACAAACTTTTTTGTAAGCGCAAGGCCGAGCCCGAGGCCGCCGTAATTGCGGACAAACCCGGTCTCTGCCCCGGAAAACGGCGTGAAGAGCGCATGCCTTACGTCACTTGCTATGCCGGGGCCCGTGTCCGTCACTGTCATAATAAGCGTATCGACACCCTCGAAATGCTTTCTATCGATACCAAGCCCCACGGTGCCGCCCTTCGGGGTGAACTTTACCGCGTTATCAAGAAGGCTCTCGAAGATGTGCTTTAGCATGGCCCTGTCGGCCTTTATGACATCTAACCCGGAAACCTCGTTCAAGATAAACGTCTGCCCCTTTTCAGCTGCCGCGCGCTCGGCCTCGACCACGACCTCGGAGACAAGTGTCTTCAAATCGAACTCGACAAGCTCCGTTGAAACGCCCTCGTATGTGCGCGTTACATCGAGAAGCTTTTCTATGTGCCCGAGCAGTTCGTTGCCGCTCTTTGTTATGTTGCCAAGATACTTTTGCCCGCTCTCCGAGAGCTTACTCGACGAATCGATGGATATGAGTTCGGTAAACCCTAGTATGTGGGTGAGCGGGGTCTTCAGCTCATGGCTCATATTGGCAAGGAATGTGCCCTTATATCGCCCTGCGGCCACGAGCTCGCTGTTTATCGAGTCTATCACCTTGAGCATGCTCCTTAGTTTCTCTTCCCTCTCCTTTATGACCGAGCTCATGTTGTTAAACCCGTCGGCCAGGTCCTCGAGCTCGTCGTTGGTCGTAACGCTCACTTCCTTGGAATAATCGCCGCTTGTTATCCTCTCGGCCCCGCTGTAGAGCTCTTCGATGGGTAGCGTTATGCGCCTTCTTAGCTGGTAATAAAGGACTGCGACGAGCGCCAGTCCTATGGCAGCGAAGACATAGAGCATCTTTCGCGCGCCTGCGGCGCGCCTGTTTGCCTTGGCCTCGAGACTTCTATTTTCTATAACCGCCTCTGTATCGAAGCGGTCGAGGTCCGAAGCAACCGAGTCGGCAAGCACAACCGCGTCGTTTAACTTGTCGGTTATCTGCCTGCTGCCGGGCTTGGCGTCCGAATACACGACATCCAAAACAAGCTCGCTTACCGCTACCGCGCCGGTCTTGACGCCCTCTTTACGCTCGTCCCACGGGGCATACGGCGGCAACGACTCCATCTCGCCAAGTGTATCACCCATGGCCCTTAGTGTCGAATCGAACTCGTTTCGCTTGGCTTTGTCACTTCCTATTATATATTCGCCGGAAAGTCTTATGAGCTTATGGATGTTGACGTTTAAATGATCGGCAAGCTCTATCCTTCTTGCCATCACGTGCATCTCTTTCATATCAGAGATCACGGCGTCTATGGTAAAGACCGACCACACGAGGAAAACTGCGGCAAAGGCTGCGCCGGCGAAAAACATCGCGATGATCTTCCTGTTTATGCCGGTCCTCATAGTTTCAGGGCCACCACGCCTTCGGCAAACGAGGCAACCGAGGCCGGCACATAGGCAATCGCGCCCTTCTCGCGCTGAACCAACTCGACAGCCTCGTATGAGCTGTGCAGGGTCGGGGGCACGTCGATACCCTCCCTGAACACCTTTTTCACCCAGTGAAGCTTATAATCCTTTTGCGTCATGCCGACAACCTTTCCAAGAAAGGCCTCTTTCAGGCTGCCGTCCTGCATGTTGACAGGCATCAGCGTAACGCCGCCCTCGAACCTCTTTTCGCCAAGGAATATCTTCTTTACCGTATCGGCGGTAACGCCGGATGCGAACGGCCCCTTGCGGTTGACGATGACGACGAAATCATCGGCAGCCATGCCCCGGTATGCAGCGCCAAAGACCGCCGCGAATATCAATATGCAAACCGTAACGCGTTTCATACGAAAATCACAACCGCCTTAGAAGTGAAAGGCCCACTGGGCCTCGAAGGAATCTTCTCTTGTCGAACCAACCATGTTGTCGCGCCGAAACTGGAACTTGACGGCAGAGTGCATGCCGTCGATATCGTAGCGAACGCCAAATACCGTTTCGCTTCTCTCGCCTCCGCCGGCAAGCCATTTAAGGTACGGATCCCCGGTCTTTGTATCGAGCCTTGCAAACCGCGCGTACGGGGTGAGGTTTATGCTGTCTATATTGTATGAAAGCTGTCCGTAAAAGGCGTGCGCCGCTCTCTCGCCGTTCTTTAAGAGATAGTATTCGCCTATAAGCTCCATGCCGCTCTTCTCGATGTGCATGTCGCCGCTGTAAACAGCCTGGTGCACATATATGTCGACAAGCTGGACAGGAGCGGTCTCTGTCTTCTTATACTGGACAAGATAATTTGCCGCTGACACGCCAAGAGAGAACCACGGCATCCTACCTGGCTCGAACGCAATACGGCCTGCCGCCATCTTCGAGTCGTTATTGTCGGACTGGTTATTTGGCGCGAGCCTGTACTTTCTGGACTTTGAATATAAAAACCAATGCGGGTCGACACTAAGCCCGGGGCCGTTGCCGACCTCGGCAGTATAAGAAAGCGGCCCAAGGGAGCCGGCAGCCTCGAGCCCGACAATATGCGCCGGAATTACGCCTCCTATGTCCTCGAAGTCTATGAAGAACGGACGATCCATGGGAGCATAGAGGTAACGACCGTGGTGGAAGGCGGCGTTCCAGTACCCAAGTGCCGTGTGAAAACGCCCTGCCCTAAGCTTTAAATAATCGTTAAAGGTGTACCCTATCCATATTCTCTCTATATTTATGCCGCTCTTGGCATTATGCTCAAAGATAAGCAACTCGGACATGAAGTTAAGCCTGCCGCTCTCCGCATGGGAGTAAAGGCCGACAGAGCCTATGTTAAACGACTTATTTCTTCTCTCGCGGCTGTCTGTATAGTAATTTATATCGCCAAATATGCCGAGGTTACGGCCAAACTGTGTTGCCACTCCGTCGTCATGCTTCGCTGCCGGGGACTTCTCCAAAAGAGAGCCCTCCATGGCCGCTACCTTTGCCTTCAGACTATCGAGTTCCTTTCTAAGCTCTTCTGTCTCGGTTGCAAAGCAATCGGCAGAAGAAACCACAAAAACCGCTAAGCAGGCCATCAAAAGCGCCACCACCCTAAGTACGCCTAACCTCTCCATATACCCTCCAGCAAAGCCGCTCTACGGCGAAATATTTTTTTTAAAACTCCTGCTACTTAAGTGCTGCCCGCGCATCAACCGCAACAAGCCCCTTCTCATATACGACGAACGGATTTACCTCGAACTCCTTAAGCTCCGGCATGGCCTCGAAGGCCGCGGATATCTTCACTATGGCAGCGGCAACGGCCTCTATGTCGCCGTGCTCGCCTCTGGCGCCGTTTAAGAGAGGGAAACTTCTCACCTCTTTTATCATCGACCTCGCCTCATCAAGCGTAACAGGGGCAAGGCGAAAGCTAACGTCCTTTAGATACTCTACCGCCACCCCGCCTATGCCAAACATTACGGCCGGGCCAAACTGCGCGTCCCTGAAGGCGCCGATGATTACCTCTATGCCCTTTGGCACCATCTTTTCGACGAGAAACCCGTCGAGGTTGACCATGGCGAAATCGCCGGCAACATTGACATATGCCTCCATCCACGCCTCTTCCATCTCGCGCGGGTCGCGTATGCCTGTGATAACTCCGCCTATGTCGCTCTTATGGAGAAAAAGCCTGGAAACAACCTTCAAGACAACAGGGTACCCGATTAAGGAAGCTGCGCTCAAGGCCTCTTCTTTATCCCTTACAAGCCGTGACTCGGGCACAGGAAGCCCGAGCGAGGCAACAAGGCTCTTGGCCTCGACCTCGTTTAGCGTCTTATGCCCCTTTGATACAGCTTGTTTTATGACGTCCGCGTTCATTCTAACCCTTTTAAATATGATTTAAAACACTTTTTTTGACAAGCACCGAAGCTGCCCTGACCGCTCCCTCGGGCGTCGAGAACACCGGCAACCCGGCCTTCTCGAACAAAGCGCGCTTACTTAGCGTAAAAGATCCTCCTGGAGAACATATGATAACCGGCTTTGCGGCCTTTTGGGCCTCTTCTGCAAGCATCATCGGCAGTTTGTCCGTAAGCCCAGGAGGGCCCCAGAGCGCCGCGACTATGGCCATGTCGTAGCCGTCGCCTTCAAGCACCGTTTTAAGTGAAAGAGCATACCATTCATCGGTCACGCTGCCGGTAAGGTCTATGGGATTAGAAACGGTAAAATAAGCCGGGAATACCGAGCGGAGCTCATTGGCCTTATTTTCGGCAAGCTGCGTGACATCGAGCCCTGCAGCCTCGCATGCATCTGCAATGCCAACCCCCATGCCCCCGCCGTCGGTGATTATGGCAACACGGCGGCCCTTTGGCATCACGGGACTTTTCGAAAGCACGCGGCATGAATCCATAAGTTCCTCGTAACTCCCTAGCTCGACAACCCCTGCCTTTTTAAATGCCGCCCTGTATATTTCGTATCGTCCGGCTATGGAGCCGGTGTGCGACCTTGCGGCCCGCTCTGCAGAGCCGTAGCGGCCGACTTTGTACGCAAGCACTGTTTTTTTCGCGCTGCACCTTCTTGCAGCCTCGACAAAGGCGCGGCCGTTATTTATGCCTTCGATATAAACGATAACAACATCGGTATGCTCGTCGGTAGAAAGAAAATCCAGGCACTCGGCCTCGGAAACATCCACGCGGTTACCGTAGCTTACAACCCTTGAAACACCGAGCCCCTCTGCCGCCATTTCATCCATTGCGGTCAGGGCAAACGAGCCGCTTTGCGACAGTATGGCTATGCGGCCCTTCCTGGGCCTGCCTGCCCTTTCCCTTGGTATGAAAAACGTGTCAACTCCGGAGACGGTATCGTAGATACCAAGACAGTTCGGGCCAATCAAGCGTATGCCTTCGTTTCTTGCTGTTTCCAAGAGAGCCTTCTCGTGCGCCGCTCCAACGGCCCCTGTCTCGGAAAACCCGCCGCTTACGACCACCGCGCCTTTGAGAACGCCGCCAAGCCCCTTTAGAAGTCCGGGAACATACTCGGCGGACATGGCAAACACGGCCATGTCAACGGGCTTGCCGATTGAACGGATATCGGGATAATAATTTTTTGCGGGATACTTGGGGTTTACGTAGAAGACCTCGCCCGGAAAAGCAGCGTCCTTCATGCTCTGCATAATGACGTTCGAGAGCTTACCCTCTGACGGGGAAGCCCCTACTATGGCAACGGCCTTAGCCTTAAAAAAACAATCCACCGCATTACCGCCGTTAAAACGTATTTTCAAGAAAAACTAATCCGGCTTGAACGCGACCTTACGGCGCGCCATCAAAAACGCGCGCGCCCGACCGCCGTGCACATCACAACGACCACGCCAAGCACCATGATTACGAGGTTCAAGAGCGTGCTCGCGGTATGCACCTTTATAAAATCCCTTCTAAGGCGCTCCCTAAGCTCTGTATCAGGGGTATCGCGCATCTTGCGCTTTATTATGCGCGCGTTATTGCCGACAACGAGCCCGGAAAAAAGCATCAACACTAGCATTACAGAGAGAAGCACGATTATGAGCATATCCACGCTTCGCTCGGCTCCGGAGACATAGGCATACGAGGCAATGGAGAGCGCCCCGCATATATAACCTGTCATCCAGTACTTCGGAAATACATCGCCGACCACGTCGCCGGCTGTTTCTCTTGGCAGCGTCTTGAATATGCTTGGCGCCGCAATAAAGCTAAAAAATATCATGCTGCCAAGCCATACTATTAGCGACATAAGGTAGATAAAATTTATCACGTGTATCACGGCTGCACCTCGCCCTAAGGAAGTTAATGGCCGATTCGGCCTAAAACGCCAAGTCATCCAAATTATAGCAGAAAACCGCGTGGCTGAAAACCATATTAATCGTCCTGGCATAAACAGGTATTGTGCTTGGACGCAGGAAATGCTATCCTTTAACAGATAGCCAGGCCCTTGCGGGCTACACGAACATTCCCCGTGACACCAGAACGCAAGAGACAGTTAAAAACCGCGAAAAACATCTCTTGGCCGTTTTTTTTCAGAAAAATAAAAACAAAAAATAGCAAGGAGGCAAGACCATGAAAAAATACATTCTGCTCGCAGCTCTGGCATTTCTGTTCACAGGATGCGTAAGCACCAAGCAATACGATGCGCTCCAAAAGGTCTCGGACGCAAAGGACGCGGAAATAGACCGTCTCACACTCGAACTCGACACAAAGAGAAGACACCTCGAAGAACTGCAAAAGGCGCTTGGCGACATAAGCGGCGAGAAAAAAGCCACTGCCGACATACTGGCCGACGCAAAAAACAAGATAAGCGAACTTGAAAAGGAAAACGAGTACCTCGCAAGGGAAAACGAGAGAATGAGGGTAAAGACCGGCGAGATAAGCGCCGAAAAGGAGGCGGAACTCTCGAGGCTCAAAAACTCCTACGACAGCCTGGTAAAGGAGCTCGAAGGGGAAATCGAAAAAGGCGAGGTCAAGATAACCCAGGCGGTCGACAGACTCTCGGTGAACCTCGTTGACCAGATACTCTTCAACTCCGGAGAAACACAGATAAAGCCCGAAGGCATGAAAGTGCTCGAAAGGGTCGGCGCGCTGTTGAAAAACATCTCGGATAAGCAGATCCGCGTCATCGGCCACACCGACAACGTGCCGGTTAGCGGCAAACTTAAGGAAAAATTCCCAACGAACTGGGAGATATCTGCGGCAAGGGCCACAAACGTCGTAAAGTATCTTCAGGAATCGTCCGGCGTAGACCCGAAGTTCCTCTCCCTGGCAGGCTTTGCCGAGCACCGCCCCATAGACTCAAACGACACCAAGGAAGGTCGCTTAAGGAACAGGAGAATAGAGATACTGCTACTACCGATGGATATAGACAAAGTGCTCGAAGAGCTGAAAAAGTAAAAATACCGTGACAGAGCGCCGCACGCTTGAAGGCGGCGCTCTGTGTTTTTCGGCAGCCAACAACCGCCATCAAGGACATAGCGCCATGGAAAACACCCTATGACAAAATCGCGCATATCACTTACGCTGCTTACAGCCGCCTTGGCCGTTATCCTTTCCGCCTCTACATGTGTTGCAGACAGCACGGAAAAGATAATAAGGAAATATACCTACAGGGATAACGCGCCGTACTCGATAACGCTTAAGGCAACATCGCAAAAGAACTTCGTCTTCGCCGTTGTCGGGGACTCGGGCTCCGGCAACAAAGAGCAGTTCGAGGTTGCAAACGAGATACTAAAGGCCGCCCCGGAGTTCATAATCCACACCGGCGACGTCGTCTACATGACAGGCGAATGGGAACACTATCTGGACAAATTCGTAGAGCCCTACGAAAAGCTCCTTAAAAAGGGCATCCCCTTCTACCCGGTGCCGGGCAACCACGACTACATAGAAAACGACGGCGAGGGCTTCAGAGCGTATTTCCTAACTCTCCCGAACCGCTACTACACGATAAAGGCCGGGGATATCGAATTCTTCATGCTCGACTCTAACACGATAGAAGAAGGCGACAAAGAACAGCTCGAATGGCTGGAGACTGCGCTTAAAAATTCAAGGGCCGCATTCAAGATAGCGGTCATGCACCACCCATTCTACTCAAGCGGTTTTCACGGCAATACCGAAACGGTAACAAAAGCCCTTCACGCTATATTCGAAAAAAACAACGTCTCCCTTGTGCTCTCCGGCCACGACCACGACTACGAACGCTCAAAAGACGGCCAGGTTACGCACATTGTAACAGGAGGAGGCGGAGCAATGCTCTACAACAAACCGAGACCGCCGCACAAGTTCTCGGTCAAATTCGTCGAGACCTTTCATTTTCTCAAGGTAACAGTTGAAAAAGACCTGCTAAGGATACAGGCCATAGACTTTAAAGGCAGCGAGATAGATTCCTTTGAAATAAAGCCGCACCGCTAAGGCTCTGCATGACGACACGCGCACTTACCATCCTGCTGATACCGGCAATCTGCCTGGCGCTTTCGCTGCCCCACGAGGCTTCGGCAGGCGACAGACTTAAACTTTTCGAGCAAAGCGCCACCTCACACACGCACGCACAGTCCGAAAACCAGGGCTCCGTGGACATCAACGCTACTAGCATGTCTGTCGCGTCATCGGAAGACAGCAGTTTATGCTACGCTTTACCAGAACTCTGCGCCACAGCGATAATAGCTACGGCAACCGTCGCCGCCCTTATATACGGCGGAGCAGGAAGCCTTGATTACGCGGCAGGCTCTGACCTTACCGATATTGCCTCGGACGGCGCACGGGATTTCGGAGAGAGCGTTGTCCCATTTTTGCGGCTCGACGTAAACCGCGGCTACATACCGGGAAATATCTCGGCAATAGACGCCAGGGCAGAGGCCGGGTTCGGCCCCCTTGCCTTCGAGATACAAAAAACCTTTTACAATGAAAACGCGCCATCCCACTCTCTTGTTATCACAAAAAAACACGGCCTCTTTCGCATGCTCTTTCTGCCGCAGATAGAAGCCGACATAGGGCTCGGCTCGGTCAGAATCAAAGGCACCGAAACAAACACAGGGCATTCCTTTACCGCCCGCGTTCTCATATATCCTATAAAGGACATTGGCATCGAAGTGCGGCCCGTGTGGTACACCATAAACGGCAACCATACTGCAGAGGGCGACGTTTCTATAAACGCAGGACTTGGCTACGTCATGCTCCGCGCAGGATACCACTGGATGACGACCACGAGAGAGCCGCTAAACGGATACTTCGTCGGCGTATCCGCTGTCTTTTAGATAAAACCCTATCAGGCCTTGAAGGTCAAAAGAAGGGCAAGCGTCAGGGCAAAGCTCAAGCCAAAGCAGCATGCGGCCGAAATTGCAAAGCGCTTTGGCGGGGTTATGGGCACGTCGAGGCTACGGGTTGCGGCAATGAAAAATCTTTCTACGAGCGCGAATACAGAGGCCGCGACACAAAGCACACCGAGGCCCCATACAATCTCATACCCCAGAAAGAAAAGCGCCACAGGGATAACCATATTAAGCGCGGCCCACGAAAACATACGGGCAAGAACGCGGCACGTAACCATGCGAAAGCAGGCTACGTCGTCCGCAATAATAACCACGGCAAAACCCGCATATAGAACAAATGCTATTATAAAAACTATCTTGGTCACCTAGCTACCTCCTTTTCCCCACCCCTACGCGCTTACAGTATTTGAATATTGCGCACTCCGAGCAGCGCGGGCTAACAGGAGTACAAATATTTTGCCCGTATGCGACAAGATAGTCGTTAATCGGTATCCAGTAACGGCCCGGCAGTTTCTTCCTTAACGCAAACTCGGTTGCTTCCGGGTTCTTCGTCCTCACATAACCCCAACGGTTCGTAATCCGATGCACATGCACGTCAACACAGATACCGGGCTTGCCAAAACCCAGCGTAACGACAAGATTAGCGGTCTTTCTGCCGACCCCTTTAAGGGTGAGAAGCTCATCGATTGAATCCGGCACACTGCCGTTATATTTCTTGATTATATCAAGAGAAAGATTCCTTATTACCTTTGCCTTTGTCCTGTAGAACCCGGCCGGGTAGATGAGCTTTTCAATTACTACGGGCGTAAGTGCTGCCATTTTGGCCAAAGTCTTTGCCCTCTCGAAGAGCCTTGCCGACGCTCTTGCCGTAACATCGTCCTTTGTCCTCAAGCTTATAACGCATGACACGAGCACGCGAAACGGGTCTTTTGTCCTTTCGGACACGACCGTAACGGCCGGTGTCTTAAGCCGTGAGTATTCTTTTTTAAGGATGGAAAAAACTTTTATGAGGTCGGCATTGCGCATACGGTAAATTCTATCATACACGCACTGCTAAAATAAACAGAGGGAACCTTCCTCTAAGAAAGGTTCCCTCAAATTATCCGTTCTTCTATATTCTGCTTACCGCGAAACCTTCCTTGGAAGGTTTCGCGGTACCTTACTTACATCATGTCCATGCCGCCGCCCATACCGCCCATGCCGCCCATTCCAGGCATACCGCCCGGCATGCCGCCCTTATCCTCCTTGGGCTTTTCGGCAATCATGGCCTCGGTGGTGAGAAGCAGCCCGGCTATTGAAGACGCGTTCTGAAGCGCTATCCTCGATACCTTGGTCGGGTCTATGACTCCCGCCTTCACGAGGTCCTCGTACTCCTCGCTTGCGGCGTTGAAGCCGAATGCGCCCTTACCGCCCTTTACCTTCTCGACAACGATGGAGCCTTCGCCGCCTGCGTTGGCAACTATCTGGCGTATCGGCTCCTCAAGGGCCCTTCTTACGATGTTCACGCCAAACTGCTTATCGCCCTCGAGCTTCATCTTCTCAACTGCCTCGAGCGCACGAAGGTACGCTACACCGCCGCCAGGAACAACACCTTCCTCAACAGCTGCCCTTGTTGCGTGAAGAGCGTCCTCGACCCTGGCCTTCTTCTCCTTCATCTCTGTTTCGGTAGCAGCGCCGACATTTATTACGGCAACTCCGCCAACGAGCTTTGCGAGCCTCTCCTGGAGCTTTTCCTTGTCGTAGTCAGAGGTGCTTTCCTCTATCTGCGCCCTTATCTGCTTAACCCTGGCGTCGATTACGTCCTTCTTGCCTGCGCCGTCGATGATTGTGGTGTTCTCCTTGTCGATTACCACTCTCTTTGCCCTGCCAAGGTCCTTTATGTCGAGAGTCTCGAGCTTTATACCAAGCTCTTCGGCAATGAGCTTGCCGTTTGTGAGAGCTGCTATGTCCTCGAGCATGGCCTTACGCCTGTCGCCAAAGCCAGGGGCCTTTACAGCTGCCGCGTGGAGCGTGCCACGAAGCTTATTTACGACGAGGGTGGCAAGCGCTTCGCCCTCGACGTCCTCGGCGATAATCACAAGGGGCTTGCCAAGCTTCGCGATTTTCTCGAGCACGGGGAGAAGGTCCCTCATGCTGGAAATCTTTTTCTCGTTAATGAGGATGAAGGCGTCCTCGAGCACGCACTCCATTCTCTCTGCATCGGTCACGAAGTAGGGAGAAAGGTATCCCCTGTCGAACTGCATGCCCTCGACAACGTCGAGCACTGTTTCCATGCCCTTTGCCTCTTCGACTGTGATAACGCCCTCTTTGCCGACCTTATCCATTGCCTCGGCTATGATTTCGCCGATTGTGGTATCGCCGTTAGCGGATATGGTGCCGACCTGCGCGATTTCCTTTTTCTCCTTAATCGGCTTGGAAAGCTTTTTAAGGCTGTCTGTTGCGCTCTCTACGGCCTTTTCTATGCCCCTCTTAAGTTCCATCGGGTTGTGGCCTGCGGCAACGAGCTTACTGCCCTCGCGAAAAATTGCCTGCGCAAGGACTGTCGCGGTGGTGGTGCCGTCTCCGGCGATGTCGCTTGTCTTGCTCGCTACTTCCTTTACCATCTGCGCGCCCATGTTCTCGAACTTATTCTCAAGCTCTATTTCCTTTGCAACCGAGACTCCGTCCTTTGTGATGACCGGGGAGCCAAAGCTCTTCTCGATTACGACGTTACGGCCCTTGGGCCCAAGCGTTACCTTTACGGTATCGGCCAGAATATTTACGCCGCGTAGAATTGCGCCCCTGGCGCTTTGGCCAAAGATGATTTCTTTTGCTGACATTTGAAGTTCCCTCCTTGGATTATATGGTTTAAAAAAACCTTAGCCCTCGACAACGCCGAGGATGTCTTCTTCCCTCATTATGAGGAGCTCTTCGCCCTTCACCTTGATTTCCGTGCCCGCGTACTTGGAGAATATCACCTTGTCGCCCTTTTTGACGTTAAGCGGGGTGACCTTGCCGGTCTCATCCGACTTGCCCGGGCCTGCTGCGATAATCGTGCCCTCTGCCGGGGCCTCTTTTGCGGTATCCGGGATGATGATGCCTCCCTTTGTCACTTCCTCTTCCGCGAGCCTTTTCACTATCACGCGGTCATGTAGCGGTCTGATCTTCATTACATTTTCCTCCTTTTGATTTATGTGCTATTTTTCTTAAATAAAACCGCCCCACGATAGATAATGGGGCGAAGCCGCACTCGTGCGGGGAAAGCCTTAACAAATATAGGGTCAGTAACTGCTTTTGTCAAGGGGTATTTTGGCAGACGGGCGGCAAGCCTGCCAAGTTGCTGATTTTAGAGTGGTTTTTTGAACATGTTGACAAAAAACTTGCCGGGGCAGCCTTGTTTTCCATCTCAAAGGCCGCCCCGGCAGCTGCGGGGAGGAGGGCGCAGAAGAAGACGCCTATTTTGCTGTCTTTGCCGCGAGCTTCACAAGCTTTACGAACTCAGCCCTGTACCCGGACTTGTCTTCGCCCTTTGAGGACGCGGCAAGCCTTGCAACGTCTTCGAGCGTATAATCACCAGTATACCTGCCGCCTTTAAGTATCTCGCCAAATGCCGCAACAGATGCTGCAAACCTCGACTCAACAGGCGCAGCCTCGACTGTCCGCGCTTCATCCTTTACGGTGATGGCCTTCTCTAATTCGCGCCCGGTCTTTTCACCAGGGACCTTATAGCGCAGCCTAAGATACGCATAGTCGGTTTTGTTTCCACTGATTTTTTTGCCTTCGCCCTCATCCGAGCCGTAGCGAAGCGGCTCTACGAGCGCGGCCTTCGAGCCAACGGGCGTGATTTCATATATGGCCGTCACAGCATGACCGCTTCCGATGTCTCCTGCATCGACCTTGTCGTTACGGAAATCCTCGCGGTTTAGCATCCTTGTTTCGTACCCTATCAGCCTGTACTCCGCGACCATAGCCGGGTTGAACTCAATCTGGATTTTTACGTCATTGGCAATCGTAAAGAGCGTTGAGGCAGCCTCCTCGACAAGCGCCTTTCTTGCCTCGTCTATTGTATCTATGTAGGCCGCGTTGCCGTTACCATAGTGCGCGAGCTTTTGCATGAGCTCGTCGTTATAGTTGCCCTCGCCAAAACCGAGCACAGAGAGATACACGCCCGTTTCCCTCTTATTCTCGATGTAGCTTTGAAGCTCGTTCGTATTCGTTATGCCGACGTTAAAGTCTCCGTCTGTTGCGAGTATCACTCTATTGACGGCCTTCTTATCGAAGTTCTCCTCTGCAAGCGAGTACGCAAGCTTTAAGCCCGCTCCGCCTGCTGTCGAGCCGCCGGCCTGGAGCCTTTCGAGTGCATTATATATCTTTGTCTTCTCCGCTGCCTTCGTGGGCTCAAGCACAACGCCGGCTGCTCCTGCGTACACGGCAATGGCAACGGTATCGTTCTTATCAAGCTCTCCGACAAGGAGCTTTAGAGAGCTTACGAGAAGCGGAAGCTTATCAGGGCTGTTCATGGAGCCCGACACGTCCACAAGAAACACAAGGTTGGCCCTCGGCTTTTCCCTGCTTACGATGTCATAGCCCTTTATGCCTATGTGCACGAGCTTTTTATCCTTGTCCCAAGGAGAGGGCATCACGGAAACATTGGGCAAAAACGGCTTGGACCTGCTGCCCGGAAGCTCGTAGTCGTAGTCGAAGTAGTTTATGAGTTCCTCTGTGCGCACTGCGTCAGCTTGGGGCCAATGGCCCTCGCGAATGCTGCGTCTTACGAATGCGTAGGATGCCGTGTCAACGTCTATGGAGAAGGTCGAGACAGGCTCGTCCTTTGCGACTTTTACCGGGTTTATTTCCTTGTGCTCGAACTTATTTCTGCCTTCATCCTTATAATACTGCGGCTTTGCCTCAACAGGCACTGTAGACGGCGACATCAGATAATGTCGGCCCTCATCGCCCGCCACCTTTTCCTTCTTCGCAAGCAAGCCGACCTTTGCCCGCGAATCCGCAAAAGGAGCTGCGGACGAAACCTTGGCATCCATAGATTCCGTAGCCATTTCATCCATGCTTATGTCTCCACGACCTTCGCCTGCCGCAAAATCCGCCTTTGGCGCGACAACACCGTGAATCTCTTTATCTGCCGGCACAGGCGGAGCAGACTTTGCCACGGCAACAGACGGCGGTACGGAAACCTGCTTACCCACATCGCCTGCCGGATAACGAAGCGGCGCATCCTGCTTTGCCTCCGGGGCAGACGCTACCGTAGACGGCCTCTTTACATCGACCTCTGCCGGAGCGCTTGCAACCGTAACTATTTTACCTGACTTAAACTGCGGCATAATGAACGCAAACCCTACGACCAGAACCAGTACTGCTGCTGCCATGCCTGTAAGCGCCTTCATAACGGGTATACCTCCAAAGAATTTATTTATACCCGTTGGACGCTCCTCGTCCTCAAAAGCTTTGGCAGCCTTCGACCTTTTCTTCGCGGCGTCGAATTCCTCCATCGCAGCCTTTATGCTTTCGTCCTTCTTCTTGTCGTCCGGAAGCGGCACGTTCATATCCTTTAGCAATTTTTCTATGTCGCTCTTCTTCATGCCCCGGCCCCTTTCTCAAGCATCTCCGAGAGCCTGCGCTTTGCCTCGAACACGCGCCAGGCAACTGTCGTAACGGCGCACCCGAGAACCTTCGCCGCCTCTGCGTGGCTAAGCCCCTCGCTTACAACCAAAAGGAGCGCGTCCTTTAGTTTATCCGAGAGCCTGCCTATCGCAGCCATGAGCGCGTCCTTTTCCTCGCTTCTCTCAGGGATACCCTCATCGGCTGCTGACGCGCCGAGGCTCTCGCTTACATACGCTTCCTCATACTTTCTCTTAACCGAATTCCTTCTGTGAAAATCCTTTGCCGCGTTAACGGTAACCCTGTAGAGCCAGGTCTTTACGTCCGATTCGCTCCTGAAGGTGTCTATCGATCTCGCAAGCTTCATAAGGGATTCCTGGGTAATGTCCTCTGCGTCTGCCTTTACGCCGGACCACTTGAAGGCAGTACGGTAGATAAGCCCGTAGTGGCGCTCGGCAAAGAGGCCAAACGCCTCCCTGTCGCCCGAGGCGGCCATTTTTACGAGCTCTATGTCAGAGACCCCTGTCATCGGCTATAGCTCCGTATATTGGACGCGTGAAAAAGGAAAACCTTTGATTTTTTGTTGGAGGCGACGCGACAGCGCCGAAATCCCTTATTTTTCAAGATATTAGAAAGGCCAAAGGCGGGCTCGCCACTAACGCTTAATCTTTACCGACTCTATTATGCCAAAGAAATCTTCGTTAAAGGTGTCGGTGCCGGTCTGCGGGCCCATAAATGATATAACAAACGCAGAGGACCCTCTGGGAACAAGGTATATGCGCATAAAGGTCTTGTAGCTTCTGCCATCGTTAGTGAATACCGAGTACGCGGCCTCTGCCACCGCGGCAGTCATGCCATCCACGGTCGAATCCATTACCCCGCTTAATATGGAAAACTCATAAAACACGTCCTCGTATTTATCAAGGAGCATGGTGAGCAGTTCCTTTGCCCCCTTACCGGAAACAGCGCCAAGCGGCACCATGATGACCTGCGCCGAAGTATTCAAGCTCTCGTAGCCATCGTCATGTTTTACCATGACGACAAGAGGGGCCTCGGCTTTTTCCTTTATCTTTTTATCGGTCTCCTCGTCGCCGAGCCTGACGCGGTCCCTGTTCCTTTTTATCGTTTCGGATGAAAGAAACCGCCAGGACGGCGGCTTTTCTATCGAGAACCCGGCTGCGGCATTTGAAAACCTGTTTGCAGGCGGCTCTTCGCCGTAACAAACCACGGCAGCCGAAAAAATCAACCCGGCAGATATAGCAGCCAGCAAACCTCGAATCCCCATATAAGCGCCTGTCCCCTGCCTGTAACCCAAAAGGCCTTTTAATCCTTCTTCGTAACCCTTATGGAAAGCTCATCAAGCTGCTTTTTATCGACCTCGCCCGGGGCCTCGCTCATGGGGCAAAAGCCCTTTTGGGTCTTTGGGAAGGCTATGACGTCGCGAATCGACTCGCTTGCAGTCATTATGGCTATCAGGCGGTCGAGGCCAAATGCTATGCCGCCGTGCGGCGGCGTGCCGAAGCTAAGCGCGTCAAGAAGGAAGCCGAACTTCTGCCTTGCCTCTGCTTCTCCTATGCCGAGAAGCCCGAATATCTTCGACTGCACAGCACTCGAATGTATCCTTATCGAGCCTCCGCCTATCTCGCTTCCGTTTAGCACAAGGTCGTAGGCCTTTGCTCTGGCAGAAAGCATGCCGTCCTTGTTGGAGGAGTCGAGCTTGTCGACATCCTCGTCAAGCGGCGAGGTAAAGGGATGGTGCATGGCCTGAAAACGCTTTTCGTCGTCGTTATACTCGAACATCGGAAAGTCCGTTACCCAGACGAAGTTATAGCCGGTCTTCGGAAGCACGGAAAGCCTTCTTGCCATCTCAAGCCTTAATCTTCCGAGCACGGTGTTTACGATACCTGGCTTATCTGCGGAGAAAAGAAGCAGATCTCCCTTCTTTGCCTCGAGCGTCTTTTCTATCGCGGCCTTTTCATCGTCCTTAAAAAACTTTGCAATAGGCGACTGCCAGCCTTCGTCAGTCAATTTCACCCACGCAAGCCCCTTTGCGCCGTACACCGCCGCAAATGCCGTCAGGTCATCAAGGTCCTTTCTGGATAAAGTTGCTCCGCCGGAAGCATTTATGGCCTTTACAAGTCCTCCGGAACTTGCGACTTCGGCAAAGACCTTCAAGCCGCAGCCCCTTGCTATGGAGGTTAAATCCTTAAGCTCCATTCCAAAACGCGTATCAGGCGCGTCGAGACCGAACCTGCCCACAGCGTCTGCGTAACTAAGCCTCGGTATGGGCAACTTTACCTCCACACCCATAACCTCCTTAAAGACCGTTGCCATCAGCCCTTCCATACACTCGATGACGTCGTCTTTCTCGACAAAGCTCATCTCCGCGTCTATCTGCGTGAACTCGGGCTGGCGGTCTGCCCTAAGGTCCTCGTCTCGAAAGCACTTTACGATTTGAAAGTAACGGTCATACCCCGATATCATTAGTATCTGCTTGAATATCTGCGGGGACTGGGGAAGAGCGAAGAACGCGCCCTTGGTTAAGCGGCTTGGCACGAGAAAGTCCCTTGCGCCCTCGGGCGTGCTCTTTGTTAGCATCGGGGTTTCCATCTCGAGAAAACCCCTGGCAGAGAGGTAGTTCCTCGCTATCATGGCGACCTGGTGTCTTAGCATGAGGTTGAACTGGAGCTTTGGCCTTCTAAGGTCAAGATAGCGATACTTTAGCCGCACGTCCTCTCCGGCATCGGTGTCATCCTCGACCATGAACGGCAACGTTGCGGCATCGCTAAGGATTTTAAGCTCCGAGCACTTTACCTCTATCTTTCCGGTCTTAAGCTCCTGGTTCTCGGTGCCCTCCGGGCGCGGCGATATAGCGCCCTTTACCGCGATGACGAACTCGTTACGTATGGAATGCGCCTTTTTATGCGCATCTGGCTGCTCTTCCGGATTGAACACCAGCTGCACCAGGCCGCTTCTGTCGCGCATATCCACGAATATCAGCCCCCCGTGGTCGCGCCTACGCTGGACCCAGCCCATCAGCGTTACCGTGTCGCCGGCCTTTAACGCGGCCGAATCGGCAGCGTAACAACTCCTTTTCCATCCTCCGAGACTTTCCAAGGCAATACCTCCGCACAAACTCTATTTACGGCGGCCAAGACCGAAACAAGACCGGCACACCGCCATACCAAGCCTAATTATATACCATAATATCCGGTTTCATTGCAATCGGCAAAGCAGTATTTTTAGCTTGACAAAAGACCCGTATGTCTGGATATAATAGGGGCACTATTGCTTCCCTGCCGGAAATAAAAAACTAAGATATTCGATTGTTTATAAATAAGAAGGAGGATATTTAATGAAGACAAAAATATTTTTAGCGCTTCTCTTGGCCGGCATCCTTGGCGCGTTTCTCATGCCGAGCCCGTCCGAGGCCGAGTACGGCGACATCGTAATGGAAGGCAAGGCCGAGGCGGTAAAGGCCGGCGGCGTCAACCAGGTCGTGTTCCCGCACTGGTTCCACAGGATAAGGTTCAAGTGCAAGGTGTGCCACGAAGAGATATTCATAATGAAGAAGGGCTCCAACGACATAAACATGGGGCTCATAATGGAAGGCAAGTTCTGCGGAAAGTGCCACGACGGCAATATAGCATGGGCGGCCTTCGACTGCGCAAAGTGCCATTCGTATGAAGGCGCAGCAAAGTAACTCGCGCAAAAGCCAATCCAAGGAGGAATTTTATAATGAAGGATAAAATCAACAGATCTCTTTCTCTTAAGGCGGCGCTCCTTGCCTTCGCCTTTATCGTTGCAGGATACATCGCCTACGCTCCGGTAAACGAGGCCGTGTCAGCGCAGAAAAAGGCCGACCCAAACGTATCGCCGGTGGTGGACCCGAAAAACCCCAATAGCGTACTCTACCTCGACAAGGCCGGAAACATCGCGGGCACAGGCGACCCGTCGAAGAAGGCGCCGGTAACGCACGTAATAGCGCTTTCCGACCCGAGCATACCGAAGGACAAATACGGCAACGCCGACTGGGTAAAGCTCGTAAACTCAGGCGCCATATCGCCAAAGGGCTCGCTCGACGGCGGAGAGGACATGCCGCCTCTAGACATGGACGTCATAATAAAGAGCAAGACACCGTCGGTAGGTGACGTGAAATACCCTCACTCCATACACACGTACTGGTTCACCTGCGACAACTGCCACCCTGCGATATTCATCCCTGCGGCAGGCACGAACAACATGAACATGGCGGGCATTGCCAAGGGAGAGTGGTGCGGAAAGTGTCACGGCAAGGTCGCCTTCGAGCTTAAGGATTGCGCAAGGTGCCACATACCCAAAAAGACAGAGGCCGCAGCGCCAGCAGCAGCCCCGGCAAAGAAAAAGAAGTAAAACAGGCTTAAACCTCTACGCATTAAGATAAAATACAAAAGGGGCGGCATGAAGCCGCCCCTTTTTTTATCCTGCTCTCAAGCCCTTAGAAGCGAGGCCGCTGCCTCGTCCGTAAACCATACAAGCTCGCCTTCAGAAAGCCGTATGCCGGAGGCCGGACAGTCGGCTATGGACACGTCCTTTGAAAGGGCCGTTTTAAGGGCTCCGGCCTTAACTTCGCCGCTTACGAGAAACGCGGCCGCATGGGCAGCGTTGGTAAGGCTAAATGTAGCGGTCACGCGCCATGAATCAAGGCGGTTTACGTAATTTCCGGCAACAAGCCGCTTATCTTCACTTAACGCCTTTGTGCCTGGAAATAGGGAAAGCGTGTGGCAGTCTTCGCCAAGCCCAAGCAGCACGAGGTCGAAGCGCGGCGTTTCTTTGGGGTCCGCGCAAAAAAACTCCCTTACCTCTGCCTCGTAGATGGCAGCGGCCTTTGCCGGCTCTTCCTCGCCCTTTATACGGTGTATGTTTTTTTGATTTATGCCAAGCGGCAGGAAAAGCGCCTCATTGGCCATACGGAAATTACTGTCCTTACTACCAGGCGCAACGCACCTCTCGTCGCCAAAGAAGAAGTGAACCTTATTCCAATCAACTCGCCCTGCGTTTTCCTTTGACGCGAGAAGCCTGTACAAGAGAACCGGGGTTGAACCGCCAGACAGTGCAACTGCAACACGCCCACTCTTTTCTATGGCAGCCACTGCCTTTTCAAAAAAGAACTCTGCCGCCTTATTACTTAAACCGTCGATGTCCTTTGAAACCACGAGCCTCATCTTTAAAGCCCTGATAGAGCGGCGCCGTAGAGCGCGCACTTGTCGTTCATAACGGCCTTAACGGGAATATCCTTCATAAAGGCCCTGAACCTGCCCTTGGCGTGGAAAGCGCGGATAAAGGCCTTGTCCTTTTTTAGCGCCGTGATGATTTTTGGCGCGATGCCTCCGCCAATGAACACGCCTCCTGTTGAAAGCGTTTTTAGAGCCATGTTCCCTGCCTCGGCGCCAAGCACCGACATAAAGACCTCAAGCGCCTTTTTACATACCTTGTCGCCGCCCTTACGCATGGCCTCGCCGGATATCACGGCTGCCTTATCGTCTACATTAAAACGTTCTTTTGTTCGAGGAGGGACTTCCCTTCCGGACATTAGAAAATCATAGATATCGCCTATGCCTCTACCAGAAAGCACTCTTTCATAGCTCACGTGCCCGTATTTTTTTCTAAGGAACAAAAGTAGCGCATCCTCTGTCTTGTTTTGCGGCGCAAAGTCCGCGTGCCCGCCCTCAGTTGCAACGACCGTGCAACACGTGCCGACAAGAGCGGCCTCACCAAGCCCCGTGCCTGGAGCTACCATGACGATATTGCCTTGCCTTGCCCTGCCTTTTTGAAGCACCGAGAAATCGGAGACATTAAGCGCGCCAACACCAATTACAGCGGCCTCAAGGTCGTTTAGAAGAACTGCTCGCTTAAAGCCGTACTTTTTCGCTATTACATTGGCATCTATCTTCCAGTCGATATTGACAAGAACAGCGCGGTTATTATTTACGGGCGCGGCAACGGCAATGGCCAGGCTTTCGGTCTTTGGCACAAGGGTAAGAAACGCGCGCACCACAGCCTCTGCACTCCCGAACTCGGAATTCTTAAACCTCCCGAACACAAGCTCGATGAGCCGCCCCTTCTTGTCTATTCCAAAGGCAGCTGCATTGGTCTTTGTTCCGCCTATGTCAAATGCTATAACGCGCGGTTTCATGGTAAGGGATAGAGAAAACTAACTTTTCTTTACTGCGTGGCCGCCAAATTCCTGCCTTAGCGCGGCAAGCACCTTTTCTCCAAAGGAATCCTCCTGCCTCGATCTAAAACGCCTGAAAAGCGATTCGGTTATCACAGGCGCGCTCACGCCAAGCTCGACCGCCTCGTTCACCGTCCATCTACCTTCGCCCGAATCATCGACATAGCCCTTTATGTTCTTTAGCCCCGGGTCTTTCGTAAGCGCGCTTTCTAAAAGCTCGAGAAGCCACGACCTCACGACACTTCCCCGGTTCCAGAGCCCGGCCACCTTCGATAAGTCAACGCCGTCTTTATAGCGAGACTCATTTATTATCTCGAACCCTTCGCCGTATGCCTGCATAAGGCCGTACTCGATGCCGTTATGCACCATCTTCACAAAGTGCCCTGCCCCGGGCAGGCCGCAGTACAGGTAGCCGTCCTTCGGGGCAAGGGTTTTAAACACAGGCTCTAATGTATCGAAGTCCTTTTTCTCGCCGCCTATCATCAGGCAATAGCCGACCTCCAGGCCCCAGATGCCGCCGCTCGTGCCGACATCCATATAGTTGATGCCGTCCTCGAGTAAATCGCCATAACGCCTGATGTCGTCTTTATAAAAGGTGTTTCCGCCGTCTATGAGTATATCACCCTTTGAAAGATGCTTTCTAAGCCCCCGTATCATCTCCTCGGTTGCCTCTCCCGCAGGGACCATCATCCATATGATGCGCGGCGGCTTCAAAGCGTCTACGAGTTCCTTCAGGTTAGCCACCCCTGTTGCGCCGCTTCTTTCGGCCTCTTCGATTTTCTTTTTATCTCTCGTATAGGCGATGACCTCGTGGCCGCCAAGAAGCAGCCGCTTGGTCATGTTCATGCCCATCCTGCCGAGCCCGACCATGGCAATACGCATAAAACCCTCCGTTCGTATGCTAAAGAAAACCTACTTAAGCGCGGCCTTAATAAGCGCGGCTGCGCTTTCCAGCGAGACCGCCACCTTACCCTTCAAAACAAAGAGCGCCGCGGCCTTGCCCTTTGCGCCAAGAGCGTCCATGTCGCCAAGAAGCTGCGCCCTCTCGAGTGAGGCAAACGAATACGCCTTCCCGGGTATTGACGCATCCACTCCGCCATCCGATATCATAAAGAAAAACGCGCCGCCCCTTGGCCCGCCCTTATGGAGCTGCCCTGTGGAATGCAGGTAGCGCGGGCCAAAGCCGAAAAGGGTCGTCTTCTTGGTCTTTAGCAGCACGGCCTTTCTCACGGCATCAAGCGGCCCCTTAAGAGCCGCGTCGTCCATATCAAGATAAGGCAGGAGCGCCAGGTACGAGCCTTTTTTAAGCGAGGTAAATATTTTTTTCAACGCGTCTTTGGGCTTTCTGCCCACACCCGTTATCCTCTGGCCGGGCTTGTTTATATAAACAGCCATATCCTTATCGTCGAGTATCATTCTATACGGTATGCCGGAGGCCTTATTTTTCTCGAAATCGCCGAGCACTGCCCTTGCCCTCTTCTTCGCGTCTTCGACGTCGGGCTGGTCAAACGGGTTTATACCGAGTATAGACCCTGCCGCAGCGGTTGCAACCTCCCACCTTACCATTTCTCCCGCTATATCGTAGGCGTCGTCAAGGGTTATGGAAACGACCGGCTGCCTCCTTTTTATGAGAGAGGCCGCGGCTCCCGGCTCCTTTTTGCCCTTTAGCCCTATTGTAACGAACACGCGATCAGATGAGTACGCGGCCTCTGTAACCCTCGGCTCGCCGCTTACAGGAACGATGCCCTTACGCTCCTTACCCGTGCTTTCCGCTATGAGCTGCTCGAGCCAGAGAGAAAAGCTCTCAAGCTCGGGGGCAAGAAAGAACGTCACCTTATTTCTTCCGGCCTTGGCAAGCCCGCCAAGCGCCCCTCCGAGAACCGCACCCGGGCTAAATACCTCTTTAACTCCGGGAGAGCATTCGGAGAGCATCTGAAGCGCGGAGGATAAAAACTTCTTTATGTCAACGCCGATTAACGCCGCAGGCACAAGGCCGAAGTAAGAAAGCGCGGAGTAGCGCCCGCCTATGTCAGAGCGGTTTACGAAGGTCTTTCTAAACCCCGCCTTCCTGGCAAGGGACTCGAGCACCGTGCCCGGGTCGGTTATGGCGACAAAGTTACTTCCCGCGCCCTTGCCCTTTACATTCTTTACCTTGTCGAGGAAATATTCGTAGAGGCAGTTTGGTTCTATGGTGGTGCCGGATTTGCTTGCGACTATGAAAAGCGTTTTTGCGGCGTTTACAGATTTCTCGACACGCCTTATTGCAGCGGGGTCGGTCGAGTCGAGCACATGGAGCCTAAGAAAGCCGTGCCGCACGCCTAGAATATCCTTATATACCAGTGGCGCAAGGCTCGATCCTCCCATGCCAAGAAGCACGGCGTCGGTAAACCCGGCGCTACGCGCCTCTTCGGCAAATGCCGTGAGCTCGTCTGCCTTTACCTTCATCAGCCCCGGCACAACTAGCCAGCCAAGCGAGTTTTCTATGATTGCCGCGTGTTCCGGGGTGTTTTTCCAGAGAGAGGCGTCCTTTGCCCAGAGTTTTCGAAGAAACCCCCTTCGCACAAGGCCGCTTACAGCGGTCTTTGCCAAAGAACCCGGCGCCCCGAGATTATAGCGCGCCCTGCTTCCGCCAAGGTCGTCGAAACCGCCCATCAAAGCCGCCCCTTTCCCAAAAAAGGTGTATGGTGCTGTTATGCCCTGTGCTACGCTTTACTTGCCAAGAAGCTTAAGCGCCCGGGTGCTGACATTATCCGCTGTCAGCCCGAGCTTTTCGTATATCGTCTTGTACGGCGCCGAAGCCCCGAACCTGTCTATTCCTATTACCTCGCCGTGGCTGCTCGTGTACTTATGCCATCCGTGCGTGCACCCGGCCTCTATGGCAATGCGCGTCTTTACCGTCGGCGGCAGTACCGAGTTCCTGTAGGCCTCATCCTGCTCATCGAATATATTGGTTGCCGGCATGCTGACAACCCTGGCCTTAACGCCCTTTGCCTGGAGCTTATCGTAGGCTCCAAGCGCTATCTCCACCTCCGAGCCTGTTGCAATAAGCACGACCTCGGGGGTTGAGTCGGCGCCCGCTATGACGTAGCCGCCTCTGGCAATATCTGCAACGGTTGATTTGCCGTATTTTTCCCTGTCTATCACAGGAAGGTTCTGCCTCGTAAGAGAGAGCGCCACGGGGCCCTTATTCCTCTTAAGCGCTATCCTCCATGCCTCGACCGTTTCAACCGCGTCAGCAGGCCTTAGTACCGTAAGGTTTGGCATGGCACGCAAGGCAGAGAGGTGCTCTATTGGCTGGTGCGTGGGGCCGTCCTCGCCAAGGCCGATCGAATCGTGCGTAAACACGTATATAACGTGGAAGCCCGAGAGCGCGGCAACGCGTATTGCCGGCCTCATGTAATCCGAGAACACGAGAAACGTTCCGCCGTAGGGAATAAGTATGCCGCCCTGGGCAATGCCGTTCATTATGGAGCCCATTGCGTGCTCGCGCACACCGTAATGGATATTCCTGCCGGACTTGCCGGGCTCGAACACGCCCATATCTTTTAGAAAAGTATTGTTTGACGGCGCAAGGTCTGCCGAACCGCCTATCAGGAACGGCGTCTTCTTTGCAATGGCATTGAGCACCTTTCCAGAAACGCTCCTTGTCGCAACGGCCGAGTCCTTTGCGCTAAACTTCGGAAGATCCGATTCCCAGCCCGTATCGAAGTTTCCCGATAAAATGGCCTTCACTTCCTTGGCAAGCTCAGGGAATGCCTTTTCATAATGATGGAAGTTCGAGTTCCATTCCTTTTCAAGGAACTCGCCCTTTTCAACTGCCGCGTTCATGGCCTTTGCTACTTCCTGTGGCACATGGAACTCAGGGGCGTCGTCAGGCCACCCAAGCTTCTTCTTCGCTGCCTTTGCCTCATCAGGGCCAAGCGGCGAGCCGTGGGCCTCGCTCGAGTCCTGCTTAGCGGGGCTTCCAAACCCTATGTTCGTTCTCACTATTACGAGCGAAGGTCTGGTCTTCTCTTTTCTCGCTTCGTCTATTGCGTGCGTGATACCGTCAAGGTCATTACCATCGGCCCTGACAACGTGCCACTTAAGGGCCTCGAACCTTTTCCCGACATCCTCGGTAAAGGCGATATCGGTAGAGCCTTCGATGGTTATCTTATTATCGGAATATAAATACACTATATGCCCGAGCCCGAGATGCCCTGCGATGCTCGCGGCCTCGTTCGATACGCCCTCCATTAAATCGCCGTCGCTCGTTATGGCATAAATAAAGTAATCGAACAGATTGTGGCCTGGCTTGTTATAGCGGTCTGCAAGGTATTTTTGCGCAATCGCCATGCCCACACCGTTGGCAAACCCCTGCCCAAGCGGGCCGGTAGTTGTCTCGATGCCGCGCTTCAAGTCGTACTCCGGATGCCCTGGGGTGTGACTTCCCCACTGCCGAAAATTCTTCAAGTCATCGATTGTAAGATCGTAGCCTGTAAGATGCAAAAGAGAGTAAAGCAGCATGCTGCCGTGCCCGGCAGAGAGAACAAAGCGGTCCCTTCCTGCCCATTTCGGGTTCTTCGGGCTGTGGCGTAGAAACTTTTTCCAGAGCGCATATGCCATCTTGGCATCCCCCATGGGCATGCCAGGGTGCCCGCTCTTGGCCTTTTCGACCGCGTCCACGGAGAGAAAACGTATGGTATTTATGCAAAGCTCGTCAATGTGATTGTTCTTATTTTCCATCATACCCCTCTCGAAAATAATATTAAAGTCTACTCAATAAATCGCAAAAAGCAAGGCCCGGTAGCGTTGCCGGCTTACTTATCCTTCTTTACGGTGTCGGCAGCGGCATTGCCCTTTTCCTCATCATCGTCATCATCGTCATCGTCGGCCTTCTTTCTTACCGGCGGATGAAGAGGGTCGTAGGGCGGCACCACCATGCCTCCGGATATGACGAGCTTAAACGCATCCTCTACACTCATGTCGAGCTCTATGATCTCTCGCTCCGGAACCGCAAAATAAAACCCGGAGGTCGGGTTCGGCGTTGTCGGGATAAACACATTCACCGTATCCTCCTTTGTCTTATATTGCACCTCGCCCTTTGCCTTTCCTGTAACAAACCCCATGCCGTACATGCCTTTGCGCGGGTACTCGACCAGGACGACCTTCTGAAATCCGGTCGACTCCTTCGAAAAAAACGTCTCCAAAAACTGCTTCGAGCCCTTGTATATGGAGTTCATTATCGGCATCCGCTCGATTATCCATTCGCTTAAACCAACAAGCTTATTGCCAAGAAAATTCTTGGCCACAAGCCCGACACCGAATATCAGGACAACCGTGAATATGACGCCGAGCCCCGGTATCTTGAAGCCAAGGTACGTCTCCGGCCTCGATGCCTCCGGCAGATAGTTAAGGAGCGAGTCCATGGCCCCGACAATCAGGCTAAGCACGTAAACCGCCAGATAAAACGGTATTACTATAAGGAGCCCGGTTACGAAGTAATCACGTATAAGCTTCCTTGTTTTTTTCTTCATAAGCCCCCGGCAAGGACGCTGGAAACTTTCCTTACCGCGTTCTTTTCGTCAACGTACACGAGCACCGGCTTATGACGCCTTGCCTCAACTTCCTCCATCACGGCGTAGGCCGCTATGATTATTATGTCCCCTGGCTTTGCCAGGTGCGCGGCAGCTCCGTTTATGGATATCGTGCCGCTCCCCGAAGGGGCCTCGATGGCGTAGGTCTGAAAGCGGTTACCGTTGGTTATATTATATATCTCGACCTTCTCGAACTCGAGTATGCCCGAGGTCTCGAGAAGCGTCTTATCAACGGCAATGCTTCCTTCATAGTTAACGTTCGCGTCAGTGACCGTAGCGCGATGAATTTTACATTTCAGCATCGTGTACTGCATATTTCCCTCCGTTAGCGGTTTGTCCGCGGCCCCGAGTCCTCGAGCACGCGGTTATCGATAAGCCTCGTATTGCCGACTTTTACTGCAACCGCAACGAGCGCCCTGCCCTTTATGTCCTCGATATCGTCGAGTGTTTCGGGCGAACACACGTGCAAGTATTCTACCATGACGAGCGGCTCTTTCGCCATGATTTTCCTCATCTTTTCTATTATTACCCCTGCCTTCCTATCCCCTTCCCCAAAGGCCAGGGAGGCCGCGTCCAGGGCAGCCGGAATGGCCCTTGCGGCAAGCCTCTCCTCTGTAGAAAGGTACTTATTTCTCGAGCTCATCGCGAGCCCGTCAGCCTCCCTTACCGTCGGCACCGACACTATCTCTATATCCATGTTTAAGTCGACCACCATGCGCCTTATTATAAGCTGCTGCTGATAATCCTTAAGCCCAAACACTGCCTTATCCGGGGCCACTATGTTAAAGAGCTTCGTAACGACCGTCGTAACCCCCTTAAAGTGCCCGGGTCTTGATTTGCCGCAAAGCTTTTCAGACAACCCTTCGACCTCGACCTTGGTACCAACGGACTCGCCGCCCGGATACATTACATCCGCAGACGGCATAAAGAACGCGTCCACGCCTGAACCTTCACAAAGCCTTTTATCCCGCTCGATGTCTCTCGGGTATCTGGCAAAATCCTCGTTTGGCCCGAACTGCAAAGGGTTTACGAACACGCTAACCACGACCTTATCGCAAAGCCCCTTTGCCACCTTCACGAGCTCAAGGTGGCCTTCGTGCAGATACCCCATGGTCGGCACAAAAGCGAGCGTTTGGCCCTCTCTCTTTTGCGCGGCCGAATAAGAGCGCATCCCGCCTACTGTGTCTATCACCTTCATCTAATATGAATGCTCCTCGTCAGGGAACTTTCCGGCCTCTACATCGTCCTTATAGCGCGTAACGGCCTTGCTTATAACCTCGTCGAGGTTGGCGTAACGCTTGACGAACTTCGGCGCTGTTTTCTCCAAGTCCATGCCGAGCATATCGTTTAGGACAAGCACCTGCCCGTCGCAGCCGACACCTGCGCCGATGCCGATAGTCGGAATGGAAAGCTCCTTCGTAATCGTCTTTGCAAGCTCTGAGGGAATGCCTTCGAGCACCATGGAAAACGCCCCCGCATCCTCGACTGCTTTTGCGTCGGCAAGTATTTCCTTTGAAGCCTCTTTTGTCCTGCCCTGCACCTTATATCCGCCCATGGTAAGCACGGACTGCGGCGTAAGCCCCACGTGCCCCATCACCGGAATGCCTGCCTCTGCCATTGCCTTTATAACGGCGGCAGACCTCACTCCGCCCTCGACCTTTACACCGTCAGCGCCTGCTTCCTTTAGAAACCTCCCTGCGTTCTTTAAGGCCTCCTCAACAGAAGGCTGGTACGACATAAACGGCATATCCGCGACCACGAAGGCGTCCTTACAGGCCCTTGAAACGCTCCTTACGTGATATATCATTTCGTCCATGGTGACCGGAAGTGTGGTCTCATGGCCTGCCTCTACCATGCCAACTGAATCGCCTACAAGGACGACAGGGATGCCCGCGTTATCGATAATCCTCGCCGTCTGAAAGCCGTAAGCCGTAAGCACGGCTATCTTTTTACCGTCCTTTTTATATTTCAGTATGTCGCTAACCGTTATTTTCTTCACACCCGTCTCCTCTTTTAGACACGCCAAATAAAAAAGCCTTCCGGACAAAACCGGAAGGCGAAAACGCACGGCATCGAAAGACGCCAAAGCGCATCGAACAAAAATCCTTCGAGTTCCGTCCCGGTCTATGACTTGGCCTTTCGCCTAAGCCTTCGATCCAAGCGGTATGTAGTGCTGCGTGCCACCCTTCATGGACTTTATCTCCTTTATAAGGTTGGATAAGTCCCTCGGGTTCTCTACAAAATCTATCTCGGTCGTATTAACGACCAGAAGCGGCGTGTCCGTGTAATAGAAAAAGTACTTGTTATACGCGTCGACAAGCCGCTCTAGATATTCCTCCGATATTCCCTGTTCATAGTCCTTGTTTCTTTTTGCTATGCGCTCGATTAGCACCTCTGTCGAGGCCTGCATGTATATTACCATATCCGGCTTCGGAAGGCTCGCGTCAAGAAGCCTGTATACCTGCTCGTAGAGCGAGAGCTCGTGCTCGTCAAGATTGAGATACGCGAAAATCCTGTCCTTCGAAAAAAGATAATCCGACACTACAGAGCTCTTAAAGAGGTCTGCCTGCGCAATCTCCTTTTGCTGCTGGTAGCGGCTAAGGAGAAAGAAAAGCTGCGTCTGAAAGGCGTACTTTTTCCTGTCACCGTAGAACTGCTTTAAAAACGGGTTGTCGTCAACGCCCTCGAGCATGGCTCTTCCGCCAAGCTCCTTTGCAAGAAGTTCGGCAAAGCTGGTCTTTCCGACCCCTATGGGCCCTTCAAGGGCTATATATCTTGCCTTATTCATAAAAACTCAGGATAACGCATGGAAGCCCGAAAAGTCAAGAACGCTATTTTCCGCCAACGGCGCTATCCAAAAACGCCGACACCTCTTCGGAAAGGCGCGCGAATTCGGCTACATCGAGCGTCTCGCCGCGCCTCTTGGGGTCGATGCCTGCGCCTTTTAGCGCCTCGCTTATAACCTCATCGCCAAGCCCGAGCGTTTTAAGGGCATTGGCAAGCGTTTTCCTCCTCTGCCCAAACGCGGCCCGAACGACCTTCCTGTATACCGGCTCCAGAGAGGCCCCTACAAGCGGGCTCTCGAGGGGCCTTACCCTTAAAACCGTTGACCAGACCTTGGGCCTGGGCTTAAAGCAGTTTGGAGAAACGTCGAATAACTTCTTAACCTCCATGAAGGCCCCGACCACAGCCGTTATCGACCCGTACTCCGGCGTTGAAGGCGCGGCAACGAGCCTCTCCGCCACCTCCTTCTGGAACATCAGTATCAGCTCTAAGAAGGCATCGCGCTCCTCGGTAAACTTTATCAGGAGCGGGCCGGAAATATTATACGGCAAATTGGCAACACACTTGAACCTGGCTTCGGCCTTTTTTGCAAGGGCCGTAAAATCCGTTTTCAAGGCATCGGCCTCGACAAGGGAAAAGCCCATTACCCCTGAAAACTTCTTTTTTAGCATGAAGGCAAGGTCTCTGTCTATCTCGACCGCAGTCACAAGCGCGCCTTCGGCTAAAAGAGCCGAGGTAAGCGCTCCGTCGCCGGGGCCGACCTCGAGCACAGTGGCTTCGTCAAGCGGCAGGGCTGCGCCGATTATCTTTCTTACGATATTCGGGTCTACGAGAAAGTGCTGGCCGTATTTCTTCTTTAGCATCACAGCGATGTTTTACGCGAAGCGGCCGCGCCGCTTGCCATGGCAAAACGCACGACATCGGAAGAAACCCTGTTCAAAGCCTCCGTACCCGCCTCCCCTGCCCCGCCTGCCTCTTCAACGGCTGCCTTGGCGCCTGGCGCGGCATTATCGGTTTTCACGGCCATAACTTCGCCCTTTACCGCCTTCTTATCCTTCACGCCGCGCCACCTGGCAGATGCGTAAAGCGGCACTGATATATCCATCAGCTTGCCCAGTATCCTGTCCCTTTCGCTTCCATTGGCAACGGCAGGGAAAAATGTCGTATGTCTGGATACAGGCACGACCTCGTAGGACAGCATGCGGCTTCCCGAAAACTGTATCTTCAGCATGAGCCCGAGAAGCGTATCGGGCTTTCTCTGGTCGAATACGAAGTTGCCAAGGCTATAGGCTATGAGCCCTCCCTTATATTCCTCTACACCCTGAGGCACGTGCGGATGGTGGCCAAGGATCAAGTCCGCGCCCCAGTCTATTATCTTATGTGCCAGTCTGACGTCCGACTTCTCCGGCAACAATTTATACTCAACGCCCCAGTGAAGCGAAACAACCACCACGTCGGCATTCTTACGCACTTCCTTTACCGCGCGCCTTATCCTGTCATGGTCCCACGGCGAGATAATGCCGGCCCTCGAAGATGTCGCGTAGACCTTGCTGTCATGCGCTATGGCATAACCAAGGAATGCGAACTTCACGCCCTTTACGGTCACATACACCGGCTCTGCTGCCTCGGACGCGTTCTGTCCCGCGCCAAAGTACGCTATGCCGGCAGCGCCAAGAAGTATCCTGGTCTCATCTATTGGCTCGGGGCCAAAGTCCATGGCGTGATTATTAGAGAGGCTAAGCACCGTAAACCCGGCGTCCTTGAGACTAAGAACGCTCTCGGGAGGGGCGATAAAGTTAAACGGCTTTTGAAAATACGTCTTGGTCCTTTTTACTCCGAGAACGCTCTCGAGATTGCCAAAAACTATATCTCCCTTGTTAAGCTCCGTAGAAACCTCGGAGAACGGGTAATCGTTGCCGAGCTTTTCTGTCATCCTCAAAATGCCGCGCGAGAGCATTATGTCGCCAACGGCGATAAAGGTGATGTCCTCGGCCTTTTTGCCAGAGGAGCTCTTTACGGCATTGTCAGCCGCGCGCGACGCCAGTGGGGCGCAAAGCAGAATAAAAACTATCGAAGCATAGAGTAAACGCATCTTGACTTACGGCTCAGCATTCAGCTCGAGCCCTGCCGTTACTCCTTCCTTATAAAGCCTATATGCCATGTGCCCTATCATCGCGGCGTTGTCGGTGCAGTACTTTGGCGGCGGTATGAAGAGCCCTATGTCCACGCCCGAGGCAAGCTCCGCTGCCCTTTCCCTAAGCCTCGAATTGCAGGCAACGCCGCCTGCGATGGAAAGGCTCTTTACGCCGGTTTCCTTCACAGCTCGAAACGCTTTATCGAGAAGGGCATCCACAACCGCCTCCTGAAAAGACGCGGACATGTTACGCCGAAATTCGTCGTTTACCTCCGAAGCCTTTTGCACCTCGAGGAGCACGGCGGTCTTAAGTCCGCTAAAGCTGAACTCAAGGGCCCCGCTCTTGATGCGCGGCTTTGTAAACGAGTACGCGGCCTTATCGCCGTTTCTGGCAAGACGGTCTATCAAAACTCCTCCGGGGTATCCAAGGCCCATCAGCTTCGCGGCCTTATCAAATGCCTCGCCTGCTGCGTCGTCCCTTGTCTCGCCAAGCACACTCATCTTCGTAAAATCCTCGACAAGAAAAAGTGTCGTGTGCCCGCCCGAGACAACGAACGAGACAAACGGAAACTCAGGGGCCGCCGCGCCTTCCTTATCTGAGATAAAGGCCGAGAGCGCGTGCGCCTTTATATGGTCTACGGGAATAAGCGGCTTCTTTGCCACATAAGCGGCCGCCTTTGCAAAGGTAAGGCCGACAAGTATCGACCCAACGAGCCCGGGGCCGGATGTAACGCCTATGCACTCGACGTCGGATAGTTTTACGCCTGCCTTAAAAAGCGCTTCTTCCACTACCGGCACGACTGTCTCTATGTGCCGCCTCGAGGCAAGCTCCGGCACTATGCCGCCGTATTTGTTATGAATGTCGTTTTGGGAGGAAACAACGTTTGACACAACGACCCTGCCGTCCTTCACAACCGAGGCGCTCATGTCGTCACACGATGATTCTATGGCAAGGATTAGCATACCTTCTACCCCTTCGCGGCAACTGCCTTCACTGCCTTCAGGAAAGCCTCGATATCGGCATCGGTATTAAAGTACCCGGGGCTGACCCTGATTGCGCCCTCGGGGAATGTGCCCGCAACCCTGTGCGCGGCAGGAGCGCAGTGCGTGCCGCACCTTACCATGATGGAGAACTCTCTGTCGAGCACGACACCTGCGTCATTGGCAGTAATGCCGTCTATTGTAAAACACACAAGCGAGGCGCGCTTTGCAGCGTCCATTGGTCCCAGTATCCTGATGCCCTTTATAGAGGCCAGTTCCTTTAGGATTATCCCGACAAAACGTTCTTCCTTTTTTCGTATGCCGGTAACGCCCTCCTGCATGATAAAGGCAGCGCCTGCGCCAAGGGCTGCGATGCCCGGAGTATTTACTGTGCCTGCCTCGAGCTTTTCCGGCATGTTAAGGACAGTTGTCTCGGCGCCTGTTGAGCCGTCTATGAAGGGCTCTATCTCTATGCCGTCCCTTAGATAAAGTATACCGGTGCCCTGTGGCCCGAAGAGCGCCTTATGCCCTGTTGCCGCAAGTATGTCGATAGATGAACCGGAAAGGTCCATAGGGATAGCCCCCGCGGTCTGCGCAGCATCGGTCATGAAGATTACGCCGTGCTCTTTACATGCCTTTGCGATTTCCTCTACCGGAAGTATTTCGCCAAATACATTTGACGCGTGCGTGATGACCACAAGCTCTGTTTCATCGGTTATAAGCGCCTCGATGTCAGAGGCATCGAGAAACCCGGGCCTCTTACCTGCTGCCTCGGTAAGCGTTATGACGCCGCGCTTCTTCATGGAGAGAAGCGTCTTCAAAACGGCATTGTGCTCAAACGAGCTCGTTATGACGTGCCCGCCGCCGCTCATCACGCCCTTTATGGCGGCGTTTATGGCCTCTGTTGCGTTCTTGGTGAAAACGAGCCTTGAGGAGTCCTTTATGCCAAGCAGCCTTGCAACGGCCTCGCGCGCCTTGAAGACCTCGCGCATGGCGTCAAGCGCCATCTTGTGCGAGCCTCTTCCCGGGTTGCCGCCGACGTTCCTTAGGACGTAGTCTGCCCTGGCATACACTGCCTCGGGCTTTGGATATGACGTTGCCGCGTTATCTAAGTATATCATCGGATAATAGTACCATTTGACGGACGTTTAGGCAATGAAGGGGTTATAAAAAGATAGCGGCGCAAAACGCCCCTGCCGCCGTTATTTCTTGGGAAGCGTAAGAAGCATCAGCTGCACGAAAAAGCCGAATGCCATAAGGAACCACGAGAGCTTGAACACGAGCTTCATGGTATCGGGAAGAAAGTTTATCCCGAGCGAAAACGGCCTGCCCACTTTGATAGCCGCAAGGCGCGTGTAGAGAAAGAACATGAACCCCATGAAAAAGGCGCCAAGAGAAAACCTTGCAAGCCCCTTGGCCTTCGTAAGGACCGAAGGCGCGGAAGCAGCCATGAAAAATGCTGCCGCGATTATCGAAAGATAAATAAACGCTATTATGACACTTACCCATCTGTTCATGCCCGGCATTATAACGCCGAAAAAGGGCGCGGTAAAGCAAAACCTCTCTATTAAACCCCGGCCTTTTTAAGGAGCGCGAGCAGCTCCTCGACGCTTTTAGCCTCGCCGATACAGGCGCCAAGCGTACACACCCTGACAAACGGCCGCATCATCTTCTCCCCTTGCTCGTGCGACACGACAACGGAGGGCGCATAACGCCTGGACAATGCGTTTACGAGTTCGCGCGTTTCCACGGCGTTTATATCGCCGGTAACTGTCGCGATACAGGCCGGGCCAAGCTGCATGTCAAGGGCCGCAAGGTACATGGTATATGCCTGCGGCGCAGCCTCCACACTCCTGCAAAATGCGCGGCCAAGGAGCGCTGCGGCATCGAGAAGCGACTTATCGGAGCAAAGATACGCCAGGCGCACGAGGTTATACGCCGCAACCGAATTGCCGGAGGGAGCCGCGCCGTCGTAGAGGTCCTTCTGGCGCATGTAGAGGCCGCTCTCTGTTCCGTCGCAGCCAAAGAACGCGCCGCCTGCCCTGTCCTGAAACCGCTCCATCATGACCAAGGTAAGCGTCCTTGCGAGTATAAGATACTTCTTGTCGAAGGTGGCCATATAGAGCTCGATAAGCCCCCAAGTAAAGAATGCGTAATCCGTAAGGGTTCCCCTGTACGCGGCCTCGCCGTCCCTCCAGCGGTGAAAGACATGGCCTTCGACGCAGAGCTTTTCTATTATGAAGTCTGCGGCCCTGCGCGCAGTGTCAGCGTACCCCGGCTCGACAAAAGAGCGCGAGGCCCTTGCAAAGGCCGCTATCATAAGGCCGTTCCAGTCGGTAAGTATCTTGTCGTCCAGAAACGGCCTTACCCTCTGAAGCCTTGCCTTGAAGAGCTTCTTTTTTATTATGGCAACACGCTCTATCGACTCCTCGTCCGTAAGAACACCCTCGTCGAAGATGAGCACGTTTTTCCCGTTCTTTTTCCCCTCTATTTCGTCAATGAAGTTACCCTCCGCCTCCGCTCCAAAGAGCCGCATTGCAAAGGCCGCGTCCTTTTTGCCAAGAACGTTTTCAAGCTCTTCTTTGCTCCATAGGTAATACGCGCCTTCCCTGCCTTCGGAATCCGCGTCCAGGGCCGAATAAAAGCCGCCTTCCTTGTGCGTCATGTCGCGCTCTACGTAAGCGAGCACTTCCTTTGCCGTTTCCCTAAATGACTCCTCGCCGGTCACTGCATAGGCCTCGGTATACGCCATGACGTGCATGGCCTGGTCGTAGAGCATCTTCTCGAAGTGCGGAAGCCTCCACTCTCTGTCTGTTGAATAGCGGTGGAACCCGCCGCCAAGCTGGTCGAATATCGCGCCGCGGCGCATGGATTTAAGGGTCTTACACGCCATATCGAGCGCAGGGCCGCTTCCGCTTCGCTTATGATAGCGCAGGAAAAAAAGCGTGTTATGCGGCACCGGGAACTTCGGGCTTTCGCCAAACCCTCCGTGCGCCTTGTCAAAAAGGCTCTGCATCCGCTCACACGCCTCGTCAAGAACGTCCTTTCCAGGAGGCAGCTTTACGGCCTCCGGGAAAAACGAACGCAGCGCCTCATCCACCTTTTCCGTAGCGTTTACGATATTGGCGCGGCTGTTTTTCCATACCTCGTAAACCTCTTTGACTATGGTCTTTATGCCGACGCGTCCGCGCACATTGTCCTTTGGCGCGTATGTGACAGCGAAAAACGGCTTCTTATCAGGCGTGAGCATTATGTTAAGGGGCCATCCTCCCGTGCCGGATAACACGTACGCAGCGCTCATGTAAAAGGCGTCCACCTCGGGCCTCTCCTCCCTGTCGAGCTTTATGGCGATGAAACGGTCGTTTATTAGACGCCCCACCTCGGCGTCGCTAAACGATTCGCGCTCCATTACGTGGCACCAGTGGCAAGAAGAATACCCAGAAGAGAGAAGCACGGGCTTATCCTCTCTTCTTGCCCGCTCAAAGGCCTCCTCTCCCCACGGATACCAGTCAACGGGGTTATCTGAGTGTCTTTTCAGATACGGGCTTTTCTCGTGCAAAAGGCGGTTTGCCATATCAGGGCGTTTAAAAGACCTTTCAATATGATAAGCAGCGCATCTCTTAAATAATAGCTTTCAAGAAAACCCTTTAAGTATAGCACCTATTACATGACTTACAACCGCAGGGCCAAAATAAAGCCCAATTAGCCTGTTTTTTTTAATGGATTTTAGGCTTGTAAGAAGCATGATATTCCTGTTACTATAGCCTTTAAAAATAGACGGTTACATCCAAGGGCACATATAAATGCTTGCCAAAATCACATCCGGAGCAGTGCTTGGCATAGACGCCTACATGGTGGACGTCGAAGTCGATGTATCTAGCGGGCTTCCGTCCTTCCAGACGGTCGGACTTCCGGATAACGCGGTAAAGGAAAGCAGAGAGCGCGTACGAAGCGCGGTAAAGAACTCGGGCTACACCTTCCCCGGAGGCCGCGTTACAGTAAACCTCGCCCCTGCTGACGTGAAAAAAGAAGGCACCACATTCGACCTTCCTGTTGCAGTTGGCATACTAAAGGCAGAGGGAATCATCAAGGCCGCCAATCTAAACGACTATGTCATAGCAGGCGAGCTCTCGTTGGACGGCACCATTAAAGCTGTTCGCGGAGTTCTTCCGATGGCGGTCGAAGCGCTACGCAACAAGAAAGCCCTCGTCGTGCCATCCCCAAACGCACGGGAGGCGGCAATAGTAGAGGGGCTTACTGTGTACGGAATAAACACGCTCTCGTCGCTTGTGGAGTTCCTCAACAAGAACCTTGAAATGCCGCCCTATGACCGCGCCACAGCAGGTGTGGCGCCACAAGGCGCGGCAACGGCACCTGCCATAGACATGAGCGAGGTAAAAGGCCAGGAGCACGTAAAAAGGGCCCTTGAGGTGGCAAGCGCCGGTGGCCATAACGTGCTTCTTATCGGCCCTCCGGGCTCAGGGAAAACCATGCTCGCAAGGCGTGTGCCAACGATACTGCCCGACATGTCCCTAAACGAAGCAATAGAAACAACCAAGGTGCACAGTGTGGCAGGCACGCTTGCCGAGGCAGGCTCGCTCGTTACCGAGCGGCCGTTTCGCTCCCCTCACCACACGATATCGGACGCCGGGCTTATCGGCGGAGGCCAGATACCAAGGCCCGGAGAAGTAAGCCTTGCGCATAACGGCGTGCTATTCTTAGATGAGATGCCCGAGTTCAGGAAAAACGTCCTTGAGATGCTAAGGCAACCAATCGAGGACGGCATCGTTACCATATCGAGGGCCGCTATTTCGCTGACATTTCCCTCGCGCTTCATGCTGATTGGAGCGATGAACCCGTGCCCGTGCGGACATCTCGGGGACCCGACAAAGGACTGCCGCTGCTCGCCGCTTATGACAAAGCGCTACCGCTCAAGGCTCTCCGGGCCGCTTCTCGACAGAATAGACATACACGCCGAGGTCCCGGCAGTGAGGTTTCGCGAACTAAGCTCGGAAAAAACTGCCGAGACATCGGCCTCCATAAAAAGCCGCGTGGACAGGGCAAGGCTTATACAGGACGACAGGTTCAAGGGAACAAAGATATTCTCCAATAGCCAGATGGGCTCGAGGCATATAAAAAAGCACTGCGCCCTGGATGCGGATTCCATGCGGCTTCTCGAAGCAGCGGTCGAGAGGCTTTCGCTGTCAGCACGGGCATACACGCGAGTACTCAAGGTGGCGCGCACCATAGCCGACCTGGAAGGCGAGGAAAACATCGGCTCGCGCCACGTCTCCGAGGCAGTGCAGTACAGGGCCTTTGACAGAGACGCGTAAGGCAGAACCTTCTCATTTTCCGACAAAAACACCCTGCCAAAACAATTTCAAAAAAACCTCTTGACTTAGTGTCTTTCATACACTATAATAGTGTCAGAAACACACTAACACTGCTTAAGGAGGCTGCCATGACATACACATACCAATATCCGAGACCGGCGCTCGCAACCGACTGCGTAGTGTTTGGCCTGGATAACGAGGACTTAAAGGTGCTCCTCATACAGCGCGACATAGAGCCGTTCAAGGGCAAATGGGCGCTCCCAGGTGGGTTCATAAAGCCGGGAGAGGCCTTGGAAGACGCGGCAAGAAGGGAGCTACTTGAGGAAACCGGGCTTAAAGGGATATTTCTTGAGCAGCTCTACACCTTCGGAGAGCCCGGCAGGGACCCGAGAGAACACGTCGTAACGGTCGTATACTACGCGCTAACGAACCTCTCAGAGCACGTGATAAAGGCCTCTACTGACGCAAGGAACGCTGCATGGTTCTCAACCGACGACGTCCCCGGCCTTGCCTTTGACCACGAAGTGATACTCGAGACAGCGCTTACGAGGCTAAGGGGGAAGATAACGTACCAGCCAATAGGGTTCGAACTTTTGCCAAAAAAGTTTACGCTTCGCCAGTTACAAGAGATGTATGAAAAGATACTTGATAAGGCACTCGACAAAAGGAACTTCCGTAAAAAGATGCTAGGCTTCGGGATACTGGTAGCGTCAGACGAGATAGAAACAGACGTTGCCCACCGCGCTGCCAGGCTCTACGGCTTCGATAAGCGGCGCTACCAGCAGCTCGTAAAGGAAGGTTTCGTGTTCGAGATATAGGAGAAAGAGCGCGGCATGGGGCCGCAAGCAACCATGATGGAAAGGAGGCCTGCCATGTTCGGGTTCAAGTTCATAAAAACCATTCCAACGACCTACGTAATACAGTACAGGCGCGGTAAAATTGTGCGCCAGGGCGCGGGGCTCTCCTTTTTCTACTTCACGCCGTTTAGTTCGCTCGCGGCCGTTCCGCTCGAGAGAACATACGCGCCCTTCATATTCACCGAGGCGTGCGCGGACTTCCAGGAAGTCACCGTGCAGGGCGAGGTCGCCTACCGCGTAAGCGACCCCGTACGGCTCGCCGGGGCCATGAACTTCACGCTTGGCGCAGCCGGCAAGTACTCGACCGATGACCCTGTAAAGCTGCCGCAAAAGATAATCAACCGCATCCGGGTGCTCGCAAAAGAGGAACTTCGCACCCTCGCGCTAAGGACCGCCATCAAGGCCGGCGAGGTGTTTGGCGCGAAGATAAAAACAGCGCTCAAAAAGGAAGACGAGATAACAGGGCTCGGCATCGAGGTAATCGAGCTTAGCATACTCGCCGTCAAGCCCGTGCCGGAAACTGCCAGGGCCCTCGAGGCAACGGTTAGAGAGGAAATACTAAAAGAAGCGGACCTCGCGGTCTACGACAGGCGAAACGCCGCAATAGAGCAGGAACGAGCGCTAAAGGAGAACGAGCTCAACACCGCAGTGGCAGTCGAAAAAAAGCGCAGGGAGATAGAGGAAACAAAGATAGACGGGCTAAGGGCCGTGGAAGAAAAGACGCGGCTTCTTACAAAGGAAAAGATGGCCGGGCAGATAGAGGCAGAGAAAGAAAGAACAACGCTTGTTGAGCTTATCGCCGGCAACAAGAGAAAGGAAGCGGACGCAGAGGAATACGAGGTGACGGCAAGGCTAAGGCCGCTTAAGGACGCGGACGTAAAGATGCTGGAGGCGCTGGCAATAAGCGGCATGGAGCCGGCCAAGATAATAGCGCAGGCATTCAGGGGGCTTGCCGAAAATAGCGGCAAGATAGGCACTCTAAGCATCACTCCTGACCTGCTTGGTGAACTCATAAAAACGAAAGGAGACCCTCGCCATGCGCCCGCTAACAGAAAATAGGATAATACTCATAGAGCGCCCGACACGCTTAGACGAGCTCATCATGCGCCACAACACGCCCGAGCAGGCACGGTTCCACGTCGAACGACTGGGCGTTGACTTTGGCGACTACGAAGAAGAGCACAGCATATACAAGACGTCGCTTGCTCTGGCAAAGGATGCCCTCGCGACACTCGGCATCCTGCACACGGTTGAGAGAAGGTATCTGCCAAACTACATCTTCGGGAGAAAGGACGTTGTCGTCGCGCTTGGCCAGGACGGGCTCGTTGCCAACACGCTTAAGTACCTAAACGGCCAGATCTTGGTCGGCGTGAACCCGGACCCGAGGCGCAACAGCGGGCTTCTACTGCCCTTCAACGCAATCGAGCTCGGGCTCGTCATGCCGGAGATACTTGCCGGAAAAAGGGATGTAAGGGAAATAACCCTTGCGAAGGCAACGCTAAACGACACGCAAGCCCTCTACGGCGTAAACGACATCTTTATCGGGCAAAGAACCCACGTCTCGGCAAGGTATGAGATAGCGGCAAACGGAAAAAAGGAGCGGCAATCATCGAGCGGAATAATAGTCTCGACCGGGCTCGGCTCGACCGGATGGTTTAAGAGCATAGTCGCCGGGGCAGCCGGCATAACAAGCGGCTACCTCGGCGCCGAGATAAAAAAACCGGACAACACGGCCTTTGCGTGGAACCTAAGGCGGCTCGCGTACTGTGTGCGCGAGCCGTTTACAAGCGTTACGACAGGGGCAAACATGGTCTACGGCGAAATAACCGATAAAAAGGAACTCGTCGTAACGAGCCAGATGGCGGAAAACGGCGTGATATTCAGTGACGGCATGGAGGCAGATTACCTTGAGTTCAATTCCGGGGCGGTTGCTAAAATAACCATAGCCGAAAAGACCGGGCTCCTTGCCGTATAGGCAAGCGGGCCCGGCCTAACCGCGCTCGACGCTTCGGCGCTCAAGCAGACAGCGAAGAGACACATACGTATAACGAACGCCTGTCGCCGCGACTATCGGCAGCCAGACGTACTTTAGTTCGCTAAAAAGTACGGAATTGCCTTTGCCGCTAAGAAAATACGAAAGGCGTATGGGAGAGGCCTCTATCGGGTGCCAGGGGAATCGAAACCTTGCCTCCGTAAAAGGCGCAAAGAAGGCAACACCGCGTCCGCCGTCGGTAAAGGCATCGAGCACCGGATGCGACATTATGACAGCGAAGAAGACTATGAACAACACGCCACGGCGCCACTGTTCGCCGCAGCCTTCGCTCATCTTCGCTCGCACCAGCAGCATAAAGGCATACGCCGCCGGTGCGGCAAAAAATAGCGAGTGCGTAAAACCACGGTGCCCGAACATTGTGGACGTCTGCACGCCAAAGAGCTTATACGGTATGATGTCTAGATCAGGAACCACTGCTGCCGCCGCAACAACTGCGACGTAGAAGAGAACCGCCCTGCCCCTTAGCCCGGCCGGGCACAAAGAGGCAATGAAGACCCCGGCAGCAGCATGTGTGACAGGTGTTGGCATAATATTGCTTCCGGCAAAAAACAGCTAATCTGCCTTGCCGCTTTCCCAGAACTTCTTTATCTCGGGGTTAACAAGCAGCCTCTGGCAATCGACTTCGGCAAATCCGGATTTGTCTTCCCTGTCTATCCTGGCAAAACACACGCCGTTTGTGCGGTCTACTATGTACTCCATCTTGCCCCACACAAACGACCCGGCAACGCGGAAAACCGCGACATCGGCCTTTATCATATGGAGCTCTACCGTGGATGGCTTGGCATGCGCGTCGATGCAAAAGAACATCAACAAGAGCGGCAACAGCAACACGTATTTTTTCATGTTCGCGTTCTCCTTTTTTGCGGCATACGGAAAACAACCGCTTAGTATATCTTCGTCTTTTCCATTTCCTGGTTGGGGCCGCCGTTTAGCATCTTCACAACGGCATGGCCGTCGCCGAAGTAATCTATGAGGTTAAGCCCGCCGTAATCCTGCTCGATATTGAAAAACCTTTCGACCGGGAGCCCCATGGCATCGCAGAGCACAACGCGGTTAACCCCTCCGTGCGCGACAATACCGATGCTTTTCCCTCTATACTTCGCGATAAGCTCATGAAGAGCGGGTAGCACTCTCGCCTTCAGTTCGACAAGGCTCTCTCCGCCCTTTAGCTTGTTGTTTGCAAGGTCCTTGAAGCTAAAATGCGCCTCATCGGGAAACTTCTGGGCCGCCTCGTCCCGTGTCATGCCCTCCCACCTTCCAAGATGCAGTTCCCTGAAAACATGTATGCGCGAGGCCTTTATGCCAAGCCTCTCGCCTATTATCTCCGCGCCCTTGTACGCGCGCTGAAGATCGCTCGAATAGAGCGCGGCAATGCCCTTATCTGCGAAGAACTCGGCAAGCCGCTGCATCTGGGAGATTCCGACACTCGTTATGTCAACGTCCGTATGTCCGTTATAGCGAAAGTCCGCGTGCCCAACGACCTGTCCGTGCCTTGCAAGATATACGCGCGTTGAGTCCATCTCTAATACTCTATTCCCTTTCTCGCTTTTTCCCCCACGCTAAACGGGTGCCTTATCATGAGCATCTCGGTTACGTAATCCGCGGCCTTTACAAGCCACACAGGAGCGTCCCTGCCGGTTAGCACGACCTCCAGGTGCGCCGGACGGCCCTTTAAAAACCCGAGCACATCGGCCTCGGTGATAAAACCCGCATTTATTGCAGCAAGCGCTTCGTCGAGGATAAGCATGTCGAAACCGCCGCCTGCCTTCAAAACAGCCGCTTCAAACGTCTTTCTAACCGAGGCCCTGACCTTTTCCGTGTCGGTATTGGCGCCTGTAAAAAATGCATGCCTCTCATTCGACCTCACGTGCTCGATATTGGCAATGCCTTTAAATACTTCCTTTTCCCCCGAAGCATCGCTCTCGGGCTTAAAGAACTGGACAAAGAGCACCTTCATGCCGCTCCCTGCCGCACGCGAGGCAAGCCCGATGGCCGCCGTGGTCTTGCCTTTTCCGTCGCCCGTGTATACGTGCACCAGGCCTTTTCTGTCTGCCACCATTAACTCCTTAAAAAATTATTCCGAAAACGGTTTTAGCACCTTGCTTCGCGTTGGATGGCGAAGCTTTCTTATGGCCTTTGCCTCTATCTGTCGAATGCGCTCTCTCGTGACATTGAACATCGCGCCCACCTCTTCGAGCGTATAATCGCTATTCTGGTCTATGCCAAAGCGCATCCTTATCACCTTTGCCTCGCGCGGCGAAAGGGTAGATAACATCTCATTTAGCCTTTCGGAAAGATTCGAACTCTCCATGTCCTTATCCGGATCCGCCGCGTCCTTGTCAAAGATAAAATCTCCAAGGGAGGTGCCGTCATCATCTTCGCCTACGGGCGTTGCCAGCGATATCGCGTCCTTGGATATCTTCATGGCCTTTCTTACCTTATCCACATTCATCTCGAGGAGCTTCGAAAGCTCCTCTGCCCCGGGCTCCCTGCCGTGCTGGTGCACGAACTTTCTCGCTACACGCTGCATGCGGTTCAAGGTCTCTGTCATGTGCACGGGAATGCGTATTATCCTCGACTGATCGGCTATGGCCCTGGATATCGACTGGCGTATCCACCATGTCGCGTAGGTAGAGAACTTGTAGCCGCGCTTGTATTCGAACTTCTCAACGGCCCGCATAAGGCCTATGTTGCCTTCCTGTATGAGGTCGAGAATGTGCATGCCCTTACTCGAGTGCCTCTTTGCAACACTCACGACAAGCCTGAGGTTTCCTCTGACGAGCGCGGCCCTTGCCTCGGCCGCCTTCCTGAAAAGACCGCGTACGGTTGTAGCGGCCTCGGTTATTTCAGGCCCTTTAAGCGCGAACGCTGTTTCGAACCGTTTAAGCTCGGCTCGCGCGTCCTTTACGCGCCCTAAGGAAGAGGCCTTTTTGCCTTTTACCGGCGCGGCCTTTATGGCCCTCATGCATCTTTTTACCGCAGAGGCCCCGGCCTCGTACCGTTCATACAGCCTTGCTATGACGTCTGTCTGCTTCGATATCTCATAGAAATTATCAACGAGCCTGTCTATTGCCCTCGACGCCGCGCCGCGCCTTATGCGCATCTTCCTCGCCTTTTTTATGGCCTTATCAAGCGCGCTAAGCACTGCGGCAGGCTCGGCCTCATACTCATCGCCGCCGTCTTCATCACCGTCTTCTTCGGTGAGCCTTTGCGACAACCTGTCGCGAAGACCGTAGAGCTCGTCGATTATAATCGGAGAATTAAGAAACTCCCTTAGCATTCCCTTCCTGGCGCTCTCGAATGCCTTTGCGTAACCGACCTCCTCGTCCCGCGTAAGCAGCCCCTTCGAGCCCATCTCCCTGAAATACGCCTTTACGGGGTCGAAGGCCGGGGCAGCAGGATAGAGCTCCGCCCGGCCTTCGCTATCGCCGCCGGTGGAAGTATAAGGCCTTTCCTCATAATCATCTGGGCCAAGCACGAGAAACACCTCCGCTTAAGATGACCGCTTACGTGACGCTTCCTCCCTTGCCTATCCTTCTTAAAGCATCTTTTACAACGTCGGAGTGGCCGCCCTCCTCGAGCATTTTAAGCAGCCCTTCGGTATGTGGCTTTGGCCTTCCGACGGCAAATATATTTCTTAGCGAATCTTTGAGCATCTTTTCCGGGTCTTCGACAAACCCCTTGCCCTCGTCAAGTGCGGCAGCGGCTATATAGCCGCGCGCCTCGTCGTCCTCTACGGAGTCGATTATCGCGGCTGCCTCGTAAACGCCCGATTCGATTGCGTCCGCAACGGTGATGGCGACGTTCTTTAGGAAATCATCCTTGAAAAGCGCCGAGGCGCGCCTTACGTCGTCGGTATAGAGGTTCGGGTGCCTGATAACCACCTTGAGTATCGTGGCTTCGACAAGGTTCGACGCCTTTTTCGAGCCCTTTTGCAGGGGCATCGAGACAACCCCTTTTTCCCTGTACGAATCCACGGCAGCATGCACGCCGCCAAGGTCAGCGCCAAGAAGCGACGAAACCTTAAAGGCGTAGTGCCCTCTCTCTGCCACGTTTGCTACCTTCGAGAGTACCGGCACTGCTTCATCCAAAAATGCGGCCTTGCCAGAGGCGCTGGTTATGTCGTACTTTTCCTTCAAAGTATCGAGAAAGAACTCGACTATCGGGATTGCCGAATCTATGGCAACCAAGAGCCCCTCTTTGCCCTTTCCTTTCACAAACTCGTCAGGGTCCTTAGCGTCTCCAAGACGAACGACCTTCACCGGCATCTCTTCTGTAAGCGAAAGCTCCATGGTCCTTAGTGCGGCCTTTTTCCCTGCCTCATCCGAGTCAAAAAGCGCGTACACTCCCGACACGTACTGCTTTAACTTTCTAAGGTGCTCGGCTGTTATGGCAGTGCCCATGGTCGCAACCGCGTTTACAAACCCTGCCTTGTGCATGGCGACAACGTCGAAGTAGCCTTCCACAACAACGGCAAAATCCTTATCCGACATCTCTTTTTTTGCCTTGTAAAACGCGTAGAGCGTCGAGCCCTTTCTAAAGACCCTCGACTCCGGCGAGTTAAGGTACTTTGGCTCCTGTCCGTCTATCGACCTGCCGCCAAAGGCAACGACTCTGCCGCTCGAGTCCGTTATAGGGAACATCACGCGTCCGCGAAAGCGGTCGTAAAAGCGGCTGTCCTTCTTGACTACGAGCCCGGCCGCTGCAGCCATATCAAGGTCTATTTTACGCTGCTTTAGAAAATTCACCAGCCCCTCCCACTCATCCGGGGCGTATCCTACGCGAAACTCATCTAGCGTCTTGTACGAATACCCTCTGCCGCCAAGATAGTCAACGGACTTTCCGGGCCTCTTAACCGCGCTCTCGGCAAAATACGCAAGAGCGGTTTTGTTGGCCTCCACGAGCCGCTCTATTTCCCTATCCTGTCCGCTTCTGTCGTCCTCTATCTTCACGCCGTACTTCGCGGCAAGGGCCTTGGCAGCCTCAGGGAAGCTCATGTTCTCGTGCTTCATGAGAAACGTTACAACGTTGCCGCCGGCCTGACACCCAAAGCAGTAGAACATCTTTCTGTCTTCGTTAACGGAAAAAGACGGCGTTTTCTCCGAATGGAACGGGCAAAGGCCTATGTGGTTATTGCCGCGCTTGGTAAGGCGCACGTACTCGCCGACCACCTCGACAATCGAGGCCCGCTCCCTTAGTTCGTCTATCTTTTCCCTCTGTATCATCTCTATATGCCCTATTCGAGTTTCGCTATGGTAACGGCTCCGGCAGAGCCTGCCGAGCCGCCCTCTTCATACCCCTTGACGCAGGGGTTTTCCTTAAGATACGCGCGAATCGCTTTTTTGAGCGCCCCTGTGCCGTGGCCGTGTATTATCTCTACACTCGAGTACCCCTGCATGTGCGCGGAATCGAGCACTGCCTCGATTTTCTTTAACGCCTCCTCGACACGCATCCCTATGACATTCACAGAGCCCTCGGCCCCGGTCGTAAACGGCACGGAATAGGAGGCCGCCCCTGCCGCAGCCTTTTGCCTGCCCTTACTCTCGGCGCGCCGAAGCTTTCTAAAATCGGTCTTGAAGGTGATATTGCCGTAACGCGCCTCAACTGTTTTCTTTCCCTCGTCGACCTTTAAGACCTCGCACGGCACGTCCACGCCCTCGACCATGACGGTATCGCCGACAACGGGGATAAAGTCCACGCGCTCGGAGCCAAGCGCCTTTGCCGCCTTCTTTGCCTCAGTCTCTATTTCGTCCATGGCAGCGGCCTTCGCTGCCCGGTCCTTTTTCGAGGCCTCGCTCCTTATCTTCTCGCTGACAATACGCTCTATTTCAGAGGTTACAGCGCTTACTATAGCTTCGACCTTTTTTCTCGCTTTTTCAAGAAGAATCTTTCTATCGTCTCTAAGGCGTGTAAGGGCCTTTTCCTTTTCATCCGCCGCCTTTTTAAGCCTTGCATTCTCAATTGCAAGGCGGTCTCTCTCCGCCGCCGCCTCCCTTACCATTTCTATGAACGCGCCCTCGTCTCCTTTAAGCTTTTTCCTCGCCCCCTCGATTATGCGCTTTGGTATGCCGTAGGTCTCAGCCACCTTCAGGCCAAGGCTTGCGCCCGGGATGCCGTAATGCAGTTCATACAAGGGCTTAAGGCTCGACTCGTCGAATGCAACCGATGCGTTCATAAAGGCAGCGTCCTTTTCAGCGTGCGCCTTAAGTAGGTTAAGGTGCGTTGTCACGACAGCAACCGCGCCTATGTCCCTTAACTCCTCTAAAATGGTCAGCGCAAGCACGCTTCCCTCGGCCGGATCCGTGCCAACCCCTATCTCGTCTATTAGCACAAGAGAGGACTTCTCGACCTTTGCCATTATCTCGCCCATACGCTTTAGATGCGCCGAAAATGTCGAGAGGTCTTTTGCAATGTCTTGTCTGTCTCCTATGTCAGCGTACACGGAGGTAAAAAGCGCTGCCTCGCTAGAAGACGCAGCAGGGATAGGGAGCGCGGCCCTTACCATCACCGAAAGAAGTCCGAGCGTCTTAAGAGCAACGGTCTTGCCACCGGTGTTGGCGCCCGATATGACGAGCACGTTCTTACCCTTATCTATGAGTATATCCACCGCAGTAACGGCCTTTGCCCCGGCCTTTTGCTTGAATACGAGCGCCGGGTGGCGCGCCTTAAGAAGCCTTACGCCGCCGCCCTCACTTACGGCCGGAATGGAGCCGTCGATATAGTCCTTGAAAACCGCCTTTGCCTGGAGAAGGTCTATCACCGCTGCAATGTCTAAGTCAGCTGCAAGCGAAGCGGCGAACTCCATTGCAAAGGAGGTAAGCGCCTTTAATATCGCTATCTCCTCTATGCGCTCCTGCTTTTTTAGTATCGCAACCTTGTTATTGGCCTCGACAACGCGCATTGGCTCGATAAAATACGTCTGTCCGGATGCGCTCTGCCCATGCACCACACCCTCGAACTGCGTGTGCCAGGCCGCCCTTACGCAGAGGACAAAGCGGTCCTCCCTTATAGTGATGATGTCGTCCATCAGGCGTTCGAGAACGGATTTGTCCCTGACCATGGACTCGAGCGAGGCCCTTGCGTTCTCCATAACTGCCTTTAAGGATCTACGAATGGATAAAAGTGCGGACGATGCGTCGTCTTTTATAACGCCTGCGTCGTCAAAGACCGACGTTATCTCGGATACAAGCGCCGACTGATCCGAGAGGGCTTCCAGCATGCCGGTTATCTTCGGGCACGTCTTTCTGACATCCGTGTCCGCCGATGCCTTAAGTGCAAGAAGCGCGGCTGCAGAGCGCTTTATGGCGAGGAACTCGGGTGGTTCGAGAAACGACTCTCCCACGCGGCATCTTACGAAATACGGCCGCACATCCTCTACGGAAGAAAGCTCCATGCGGCCTCTAAGTGAGATAAAGGCCTCCATCTCGCGAAGCACGGCGTAGCCGTCCTCCACTTCCTCCTTTGACTTATCGGGGGTAAGGGCCCTGGCATTCTTAGCGCCCATGGGTGTGGACGCAAAGCTTGCGAGTTTTTCGAGTACCGCACTGTACTCGAGAGCATCTAAGGTAATCTGGTCCACGGCGTAAGGTTACGGGGTTTGCAGGCCGCACGAAATGTAGGGCCCATGAAATATTACACTGCCTGTTCTGCTACTTTCTCCTGCTTACTCTTCTAAACCCGGAGCATGCTATGACATCCACCCCTTCGAGTATGTCGTCGAAGAGGAGATTTAGCCCGAGGTTGTCGCTGGATATGTGCCCGGCGATTACGACGTTTACGTGGTGCTTTTGCGCCTCTTTCCTGTGGTCCTCGCCGATATGCATGCCGACTATCGTGCCTACCCCTGCTGTCGAGAGCCCTTCGTAGACCATCTTGCTGCCGCCTGTGCCGCCGGTCATGTCCACGAAAATTTTACCTGCCCTTCTCGAATCCGAGCCGACTACGACGCGCGGCCCGACTGTTTCGCTAAGCGCAAGCTTGTACTCATCCATGCCGTCTATTGCCTCTATGACATCAGAGACAAGGCGCGGCGCCTTTAAATCGAACATGTCTTGCAGATAGGTCTGCACTGCGTTGTCGGACGGCGTATGAATGCTCATAAGCGGAACGTCAAGAAGCCTTGCCGCGTCGACTGCTCGCATGTGATTTGCGGGAAGGAGCCTTCGCTCGACTTCCTTTATGCGCTCATCCATCACGTCCTCGGCAACGTGTATAGGAAGCCCCTGCTTAAAGAGTATGGCGCTTTGCATGCCCATGACATCGTAGAGCGCTGCCATGGCCCGGCCTTCGGGATGGTGCGTGATCACAAGGTCTATTGCCTCGCCCTTTTCCCTTAGCCTGTCTGCAAGCACTATCTCGCCGACCTCTATATCTATGCCAACAAGAACGCGCTTTACCTCCTTATCCGGGCTGCCGTGGAGGATGCGCGTATCGGCATACGGGTTTACGAGGCTTTCCTTATCAAAGCGCGCCTTTTTCTTCTCGCTTAGGCCGTCGTATTCCTTTTTAGCGGCCTTAAGCTGCTCCTCTACCTCGGCCTTACCCCTTGGGTCGAGCTCTATGCCCCTCTTATACGCCCTCTCGTATATCTCGCGTATCTTCATAGGTATCCTCTCAGGCTCCAAGAACTTTTTTAACGAGCTCCTGCACGAGCTTTCCGTCGGCAGCGCCCTTTAGCTTCGCCATCACGGGCTTCATGAGCTTGCCCATGTCTGCCGGCCCCTTTGCCCCTACCTCTTCAACTGTCTTTCTTATTATGGCCTCGACCTCGGCCTCCGGAAGCTGCTTTGGAAGATACGCCTCCAAAACTTTCAGCTCCGCCTCTTCCTTCTCTGCAAGCTCGGTCCTGCCGCCTGCCTTAAACTGCTCGATAGATTCCTTTCTCTGCTTACAAAGGGTCTTTGTAACCGACTGTACGTCTTCATCGGTAAAGGGCTTGCCTCTTTTTTCGATTTCAGCGTACTTAACGGCCGATATGAGCATCCGAAGGGCCGAGACCTTTGCCTTGTCCCCTGCCTTCATAGCCGCGGTCATGTCGTTCTTTACGTTATCGATAAGCGCCATGATATCGTCTCCTCTTTATGCTCTTTAAAATATTTAGCGGCGTGTCCGCGCCGCAGTCAAACACCCTGGCGCGAAGACGCCGCAAGAAAAAACGCGTGTTCCGGCAGCCCTTAGGTGCCTTTCTTGAGTTCTACCAAGACGAGCTTTACAACGGCCTTGAGTGTCTCGAAAACGCCCTCTCCCGTTGCCGCCGCGGCCTCGAAGTCCGGCACTCCGGTGGGGTTAAGCACCCTCTTCATCTCGTCAAGCGGAGCGACATTTGGCATGTCGCGCTTATTGTACTGTATGACGTAGGGTATCTTGTCTATCGAGTAACCGTGCTCCTCGAGGTTGCTCTTCATGTTATCCAAGCTCTCGATGTTGGCGTCCATTCTCTCGACCTGGGAATCGGCGACGAAGATTATTCCGTCAACGCCCTTTAATATAAGCTTTCTCGATGCGTCGTAGAATATCTGTCCGGGGACGGTGTAGAGGTGGAAGCGCGTCTTGAAGCCCTTGATCTCTCCAAGGGCGAGCGGAAGAAAGTCGAAGAAAAGCGTTCTCTCTGTCTCGGTAGCAAGAGATATCATCTTGCCCTTCGAATCGGGCCTGGTCTTGGTGTATATGAAATTCAGGTTTGTGGTCTTTCCGCAAAGACCCGGGCCGTAGTAGACTATCTTACAGTTAATCTCTCTTGCGGAATAGTTTATAAATGACATGACTCACCGTTTGCGCGCCGTTGTATTGTGCGATCAGGAAAACGTGCCCGGAGAGCGTCTATCCGAACAGGTTTTCGATGTCGTCGTCGGAAATCTCTTCGAGGAGCTGTTCTTTCGAGGTGGCCGACTCCATCCTTTTGACAATCTTGCCGATTACGTTGCTCATTTCCTCGCCGGCCTTCTTGACACGAAGCCTCACGAGCCCGAGCGATGAGCGTCCGTCGAAGATAACGACGAGTATAACCCTCTGAGCTACTATGGAAATATGAATATTGTCCTTCTCCCCCTCGTGAAAGAGGATGGAGAATTCCTTTTCGCCTATAAGCTTGGCAAGCCCGCCCGTAGCCGCGATGTTTCCGGCAGTGAGCGAGGCAAGCGACGTGGCGTCTATATGATGGGTCTCGCCGCTCGAGGCAATAAGCTGTCCGTCCTTGTCAACGACGAACACGCACTTGGCGTTGGCTTCCTTAAGAAGCTTGTCTATTGTCGCGCCAACTTCCTTTAATTCTTCCTCGAACATTACTAGCGAGGTATGAGCCATAGAACTCCTCCCGGTATTAACCGAACACCCAAGAAAGTATACAAAATTACAATGCTAAGTGAAAGAGAAAAATGCACGTTGCCCCGTAATAGGGGACAAAAACGTCAGAATATGCGTTTTCCGTCGTTTTCGAGTAGCCTCTCCCACTCATAATCGACCTTCTTCTGGAACGCTTCTATTATAGCGTCTGCGCCCTTTAAGTGCTTAAAGCGGCCCTGGAGCTCTATCCACTCCCTGACAGGCCTCTTCTCCTTGGGCTTGTAATTTATCTTCAGCACGCCTTCCTCGACCTCGTAGAGGGGCCAGAAGCAGGTGTCTGTTGCGAGCTTTGCAAGCTGCATGCCCTGCTCGGGCTTGGTGTACCAGCCAAGCGGACACGGCGAAAGCACATTTAAAAATGTCGGGCCCTTGGTCTTGAAGGCCTTCTCGCCCTTTTTCTCAAGGTCTTTCCAGTTATGGGGAGAGGTCTGCGCTGCATATGGAATATTATGCGCAACCACTATCCTGGTTAAATCTTTTCTCCACTCCTGTTTGCCCGGTACCACGTCGCCCGCGGGGCTAGTCGTTGTAGCGGAGCCAAGCGGAGTAGCGCTCGAACGCTGGATGCCGGTATTCATGTACGCGCCGTTATCGTAGCAGACGTAAACTATGTCGTGCCCCCTCTCAAGCGCTCCGGAAAGGGCCTGGAACCCGATATCATAGGTGCCGCCGTCTCCGCCAAAGGCCACGAACTTTACGTCCTTATCGGCAGGGATCCTGCCCTTTTTCTTTAGCCCTTTGAAAGCACTCTCTATGCCGCTTATCGTTGCCGCGGCGTTCTCGAATGCAGAGTGTATCCACGGAATACGCCACGAGGAATACGGGTATATGGTGGTGCCGACCTCGAGGCATCCTGTCGCCGTGGTTGCCACAACCGGGCCCCCGGCGCTTCTTAAGAGCAGCCTTACTATCGGGGGTATGCCGCACCCCGTGCAGAGGCGGTGGCCTCCTGTAAAGAGTTCCTGTTTCGACGCTAATTCCTTTAAGGTAGCCATCTCGTAAACCTCTTATCTAAAGGTAACGGGTAAGCTCTTCGGCCTTGCCCGTTTCCATGAGTTTATAGAGTTCGGCGAACACCGCTTCGGCGTTCTCCACCGTGTAGTCCCTTCCGCCAAGACCGTAAATCCTGCCCATTATCTTCGGTCTCTTTTCAAGGTCGTATAGAGCCGACCTTATCTCGTTAAATAACGGCCCGCCAAAACCGGAGAAACTATCTGCCCTGTCCATCACGCAAACTGCCTTCACGTTCTTTAGCGCAGCCGCCATCTCCGCGTGCGGGAACGGCCTAAAGAGCCTTGGCCTTAGGAGCCCGACCTTTTTGCCTTCTTTCCTGAGCTTATCTATTGCCACCTTTGTCGTGCCTGCGGCGGAGTTTAGTATTACTATCGCCACATCCGCGTCGTCGAGCTTATATGTTTCCATAAGCCCGTACTCACGGCCAAAACGCTTGCCAAATGCCTTTCCTACCTCGGCTACGACGTCCTTTGAGGCAGCTATCACATTTGACTGTACGTGCTTGATGTCCATATACGAATCCGGAAGCGTCATCGCGCCCATTGTTATCGGATGGTCTGTATCGAGAAGCGACTGCTTGGGGCTGTACACGCCAAGAAAGTCCTTTACGTCCTTATCTTCCAAAGGCTCCATGACGCCGATTGCGTGGCTCGTGATAAAACCGTCCATGCAAACCATTACAGGTAGTAGCACCCTCTCGTCCTCGGCTATCTTTACTGCCTGAAAGAGGTTATCGTAGGCCTCCTGCACGGTCTCGGAATAGAGCTGTATCCAGCCGGAATCCCTTGCGCCCATGGAATCCGAATGGTCACAATGTATATTGATAGGGGCGGAAAGCGCCCTGTTCACAACGGTCATTACAATCGGAAGCCTCATACCAGAGGCTATATAGAGGACCTCCCACATAAGGGCCAGTCCCTGCGAGCTTGTAGCTGTCATTACCCTTGCGCCTGCCGCAGATGCTCCGACACACGCGCTCATCGCGGAGTGCTCGCTCTCGACAGTTACGAACTCGGTAGTGACCTTACCGTCTGCCACGTAGCCTGAAAACTCCTCGACGACTCCGGTAGACGGGGTAATCGGGTACGCCGGGCACACATCCGGGTCTATCTGCCTCATGGCATAGGCTATGGCCGAGTTACCGGTAAGCCCTATTTTTTTAGAGGCCTTCGCGCTCTGTGCCATCAGTCCTTATCCTCCTCTACCATCTTTATCGCCTTGACCTTGTCCGGGCACTCGACCGCGCATATGCCGCAGCCCTTGCAGTGCTCCATGTCAAAGCCCACCATCTTGCCGTTCTCGACTATTATGGCCGAGTCCGGGCACATTACCCAGCATATCAGGCAACTCGTGCACTTATCCTTATCGAGAACCGGCTTTAGTTTTCTCCAGCCTCCGGTTTCGTAGTTATCTGCGCTTCCGGCCTCAAAAACTATTCCGGCGTGCGGGACCTTCTTTTTTCCTTCTTCGTTCTTTTTCGCTGCCATGGCGTTTGATTACTCCCCCTTTACCTCGTCGTAGCCGCGTTTCATGGCAGCGACGTTGCCGTCTATTACCTTCTGGCTGTACTTCTTGCCGTAGTTTTCCTTGAAATTGTTGATTAGCGAATCTATGTTTATTATCCCGGTTGCCTTTGCAAGCGCGCCAAGCGCCGGGGTGTTTGGCATGTGGCGGCCTATGGTCTCCTCCGATATCTTGGAGGCATCCACCGTAAAGACCTTTGCAAACCCCTTGTCGAGCTTCAGGGCCGTACGCATCTCGGAAGCGGACTTCGGAGTGTTAACAATGAACACGGCGTCCTTGTCGGTTCCGTCCGTTACAGAGCCCGAGCCCTCCATGCCGCCGGTAAGCTGCATGCCGATAAGTGTCGGGTCCACTATAAGAACGACGTTGGGGTTCTTTACCTGGCACTGCACCCTTATCTCTTCTACCGATATCCTGTCAAAGGCCCTTACCGGAGCGCCCATTCTCTCCGGGCCGAATTCCGGAAATGCCTGCACGTATTTGCCTTCCATAAGCGCGGCCTCGGCCAGAAGCTTCGCGGCAGTGACCACACCCTGCTGCGCTCTGCCGTGCCAGCGCAGTTCAATATTATCCTTTACGCTTGCCATGTCTTTTTGTGCGCCTTTCTTACGGTATTATTCCCCGGAAAGGGAAGACAGAAAGAATAACAGGTTTGATTAAAAGTGTCAATTACTCTGTTTCTTTTGTCAAACAATCCGGACACTTACGCTTCCTTCCTGCCCTCCATGGCCCGCCCAAGAGTCGTCGGATCCATGTACTCGACAAACCCGCCTGCCGGGATTCCGGATGCTATTCGCGTAAGCCTTACGCCAAAGTCCTTTAGCGCCCGCTTTATGTAGAGCGCCGTTGCCTCGCCTTCCGAGTCAAACCCGGTTGCGAGAATTATCTCGGTAACCTTACTCCTCGAAGCCCTCGCGATAAGCTCGTTTACCTTTATCTCTTCGGGGCCTATGCCCTTTAGCGGCGCAAGCAGGCCGTGCAGAACATGGTACGCGCCTTTATACGAGCCGCTGTTTTCGAGCGCAACGAGGTCTTTATAATCGCCTACAACGCAGATAATGCCTTTATCCCTTGATACATCAGAACATATGGCGCAAGGATCTGACTCGGAAAAGGTCATGCACTCGGAACAAAGCCTTACGTTGTCCTTGACGCTAAGCACACTTTTCGAGAGCTCTTCGGCAACGTCGCGCCTCGAGTTAAGTATATAGAGCGCGAGCCTCGATGCCGTCTTCTCGCCTATGCCCGGAAGCCCGGAAAGGGCCTTCACAAGCCTTGCTATGGGTTCGACGTACTTCAAAAATATCCGTCTCTCTAAAACATACCGGGGATATTCAAGCCAAGCCCCTTTGTTACCTTGCCCATCTCTTCCGAGGCCATTTCCTGGGCCCGCTTATAGCCCTCGTTAACTGCGGCAATGATGAGGTCCTCTAACATCTCGACATCCTCGGGGTTAACAACGGTTTTATCCACCTTCAAAGACACGAGCCTTAAGTCCCCGCTCACCTTTGCCGTGACCATGCCGCCCCCTGACTGCGCCTCCACGGTCTTTTGGCCGAGCCCCTGCTGCACCTCGGCCAGCTTCTCCTGCATCTTTTGCGCCTGCTTCATCAAATTTCCGAGATTCTTAGACATCGCCCCTCCTGCGTTCATCGATTATCCTGCCGCCAAAGGTCTTTAGCGCCGCCTTAACGAGCGCATCCTCGGGAGCAGGCTTTACTGCGGCGTCCTCGGCCGCGCCTGACTTTAAAACCTTGAAAGAGACCTTGCCGCCAAAATAAGAACGCGCGGTCTCGTTTAAAAGAGCATCCCTTACGATTATCATCCCATACCCGGCGCCGTCTACCGCGAACTCGACATCAATGCCGTTAAAACTCGAGCTTCCCTGCCTAAGCGCCTTTGCAAGACGCTCATCCTTTTTCTCTATAAGCTTTAAAAACCCGTCTACCGTTTTTTCTTCGTCGTAAGATTCTTTGCGATCCTCACCGTCATTAGAGGCAGCCGCCGGGGATTCGGGCTTTGGCAAGGGAGCTTCCCCGGCTGCCGTAACCTTTTTCAAAGGCTCCGTCCTAGCGCCGCTATCTTCGCTCACCGGCCTTGAAAAACTATTTTTTTTTACCTCGGCCTTTGCCGCCACATCCGCGCCAACACCTTTCACAGCGCCAACAGGCCCGCGCGGCGACGTAGAGCCCTTCTCCAATGCCTCAAACCTCGATATAAGCTCTGAAACAGGGCGAAGCCCCTCGACCGAACACGCGCCTATAAGCGACATCTCCAGAGAAAACCTCGGAGTAGAAGACCTGACAACGCCCTCGTACCCTTTCGAAATAACGGCAAAAAGAAGCTGCAGCCTCTCTTCGTCAGCCTCGGAGGCCATCTTCTTGAGCCTTTCCGCCTCAATCTCGGGCAAATCGAGGGAGGAAGAATCGCCAAGCACCTTTATTACCGTAAGGTCGCGAACAAGCTCTATCAAATCCGACGCGGCCTTTTTTAAATCATACCCAAAGTCGTGTATCCGTTCAACTATTGTAAGGCACGTCTTAGCGTCCCTGGCGATTACTGCCGTGGCAAGGTCGCATATGACTGAACGGTCCATCAGGCCAAGCGCCGATGAGACCTCGACGCTTCCTATCTTCGTTCCCGAAAACGCCACTACCTGCTCAAGTATGCTTTGCGAATCCCTCACACTTCCCTCGCCCTCCCTGATTATCATGTAGAGGGCCTCTTCGTCTATCTCGATATTTTCCTTCTTCGCTATAACGGAAAGATGCGCATGTATCTTCTTTAGCGGCACCCTCCTGAAATCGAACCTCTGGCACCTGGACTGTATGGTAAGCGGAATATCGTGGGGCTCGGTCGTTGCGAATATGAATACAACGTGGGGCGGCGGCTCTTCGAGGGTCTTTAAGAGCGCGTTAAAGGCCGAGTCCGAAAGCATGTGGACTTCGTCGATTATATATATCTTATACTTGCCGGCGGTCGGGGCGTACTTAACGCTCTCCCTTAACTCCCGTATGTTGTCAACGCCTGTGTTCGATGCGCCGTCTATCTCGAGAACGTCTACCGACGAAGAAGTGCTAACGCCCTTGCACATCTCGCATGTGCCGCAAGGCTCAACAGTCGGCCCCTTTTCGCACTGAAGGCACTTTGCGAGAATCCTCGCAACAGTAGTCTTCCCCACCCCCCTTGGCCCGGAGAAAATATAGGCGTGCCCGACCCTGCCGCTCTTTACGGCATTGGAAAGGGTCCTCACTACGTGCTCCTGCCCGACTACCTCGGAGAACGCCGAAGGACGCCACTTTCTGGATATGACCTGGTATGACATAAAGAAGAGAGCCTCTTATAAAAGGGTGAAAAGCTTTTAGTCCTTGCCCGCGCTGCCGGCAACCAGGCACCCCCGCGGCACATGATTGGGAATGCGTACCGTTGCTTCCTTCCGGACCTGGCGGGGTTGGCAAATAATCATTGCGCGGGACCCGGCTGCCGGCACCACAGGCAAAAACCACCTCAATAAACCGATAACGACAGAGGATACTGGTGGAACTTTCTGTAGAAAGTTCCACCAGACCCCCTCAAAGACTTTTGACTGCCTGGGTCTGTGCGGCCCCATGTGAGGCCGCACAGACCCAAGTAAAAAGTTTTTGGAGAGAGTTTGAGAGAACCTTTTTACAAAAAGGTTCTCTCAATATTCTCGGTTATTACCGGTCTATCGAGGCGTTTTAAAATCTGGCGGAGAGAGAGGGATTCGAACCCTCGGTACACGATGAATGTACACACGATTTCCAGTCGTGCTCCTTCGACCACTCGGACATCTCTCCATGCGTCTACGCCTTTAAAATACATATGGCCGCGGCCCTGACGTAGCCTGATGCGCCGCAGCCAATCTCTTTATGGCGGAGAGGGGGGGATTCGAACCCCCGGTTCCGGTTTTAGCCAGAACAACTGTTTTCGAGACAGCCCCCTTCAACCGCTCGGGCACCTCTCCTTATTGAAACGGCCTAAGCTTGCCGTTTGGCAGTCCTGGCCTTTGCCAAAAATTTCGCCGCAACCGCCCTTTTTACCTGGGCTGCGCCGTGGGTTTTGCCTTCGGCGCAACGAGTTCGACTTCGAACTTATCCGAGGCAAAAGTATTAAAGCCGCTGAACGCGTCCACGTTGAATATCCAGCCTTCGGCCTCTACTTGGCCGCCTTTTACCAGCGAAATATGTACCGCCGTATTATTGGCGTCATTTGACTTGGTGCCTATATAATCGCTATAACTTGTCCAGTCAGGTGCAAAGGCATTGACCTTTAACGTATAGCCGCCGGAAAGGTTTGCCGAGCCGCCTATTTTCACCTTCAAAGTGGCCTTCTTCTTCGCAGTCTTGTCGGTCACGGCGAGCTCGACCTGCTTCCACTTGGCCGCTACTTCCGGGCCTATTTTCACAGGCTTTGCCGTCTTTATGCCGGAATGCGTCTGGGGTGCGCCTGCTGCTCCGGAGCCCGGGGCCGGATGGCCTTCTGGAAGCGCCTGTCCTGGGGCCGCTGTCTGGGCCGGGGGCTGCTGCGCTTCTTCCTTTTTCCCGCATGACGCGCTAAATACCGCCACGGCGAATATCGCCGCTACGAATACGAATATTTTCTTCAACTGCTTCAGCTTCATTTTTATGTTCCCTCCTGTTTGTTAGCCGTTTTTTGACGCCTCACGGCATTTTTAAATATACCATTCTGTGCCGTTTTTTTCAAAGACAAACCCGCGGCGCTATTTGCCCTTCCTCATCTTAACGGCGCCGAGTATCAGATTGGCTATTACGGAGACGAAATATATTTCGTCTTCCTTGAACTCCCTTAAAACCACGGTCTGGGCGTTAAGCACGCCAAAGGGCTCGCCCGATAGAAATATCGGATACGAGTACATGGTCTTTATCCTGTACTGCTCTTCCTTGGTCTCGGGAAAATACTTATACCTCGAATCTTTCGTAACGTCCGGGATAAGAAGTGGTTTACCTTCCTTAACCGCCGAGCCTGTTATGCCCTCGCCTATTTTCAACTTCGCCTTTCCTATGCCGTTTTGCGACAGTCCGTATGTGCCCCTCATCACGAGCTGCTCGCCGTCCCAGAGGTATATCGAGCAGATGTCGACGCCGAGCCTCTTTGCTGTTTTTTCCGCAACGCCCCTTAGCACCTCGTCGAGATCATAATCCGAGGACGCGAGCATGCTTATCTCTTCAAGAGAGATAATCTCCATGCGTTCTCTATCGGCCCTCTGGCTCTCGAAGTAAAACTCTCCGGAATGGTCGAATTTGAGTCCATGCAGGCTCTGATCGGAGTAATGCGGGTTTATGGCCCTGCTCTTCGAAGGGGCCGGGCGGTATTCCGAGAAGCCGCACGAGCACAAGAACTTGACCTTGTTGTCGTTTACGCGGCTTGATTTCATCTTATTGCCGCATTTTCTGCATCTTATGAGGGATTCCATGGGCCTCACACAGCGCGGCAAAACCGCCGCGCGTTTTTATAATATGCAAGCGCACCGAATGCGCCGCTTACTCGTTCTTTATCGCGTTACTCTTCGTATCTTCGGCGCTGCCGCTATTTTTTGGCGCTGCCGTAGCGCCTGATGCCTCTGGCGCAGCCGGTGCGACCGCCGGCGGCGTCTGTGCTGCTGCAGGCGCGGCCACGGTCTTCTTCTTTACCTCTAGCTCTGTTCTTACGACATCGCCGCCAGATACCTTTACCTTTACAACACGGCCGGAAGCGCCGCTAAGTCCTATGCTCTTGCCATCAAGCATTAGTTCGAGGTTACCGGCATTGCCTACTGTCAGCAGATAGGAGGCGGCCTGGTCAAGCGTCTTTCTCTCTCCGGAGCGAAGCGTCATTTCCCTTGGCTCCCTGCCATCGGCCTCCACCTTGACCCAGACATCTGCCTTTGCAACGAGTTCAAGAATATGAGCGCCTGCAACCGTCTTTTGTGCCACAACCTTGGTCTGCGGCTCGGCCTCTTTTACGGCCTTATCGGCCGCTTCTCCAATTGGCAGCGCCGCTACGGTATCGTCTTTTTTAGGTTCAAGCGCCGTTTTTGATTCGATTGCCTTATCGCCGGTAGAGAGCATCGCGTATGCCGCTATACCTATGAAGACCGCAAGTATGGAAATCGAAATAACCAGCGTCCTGTCAACTGCAAAACCCGTCCTGCCCTGCTTTTCCGGCTGCGGCAAAGCGCCGATCACCTTCTCCTGGCGCACCTCGGTCTCTTTTACGGCCTTTGCGTCCTCGCGCTCGCGGACATCCCTTAAATACACCTCGTAGCGAAGCACCGCATCGGCCTCATCGAGCCCCAGATGACGGCAATACGATTTTATAAAGCCCTTCACATACGTCGAGTGGGGGAGGTTTGCGTAATCATCCTCCTCAAGGGCCTTTATCTTCTTTCTCGAAAGCTTTAGCGCGGCACAAACGTCGTCGAACGCCACGCCCCTTAACTCTCTCTCCCTTTTCAGGTACTCGCCTGGTCTTTCCATGTAACCAAAGCCTCTATCTCTACTTTATCATGCCAAGATAATCTTTTGCCGCCCTGGCCCTGTCGCCATCGGGTTCGAGTTCAACGACCTTCTTGAATGCCGCTGCAGCCTCGGCCTTCTTCTTTAGCCTGAGATACACCTGCCCCATCCTGTAATGCGCGTCCACGAACCGTTCGTCGAACTTTACCGCCTTTTCATAGCTCTTTACAGCCTCGTCGTCCTTGCCGAGTTTCTCATACACCATGGCCGTGTTATAGTAAGGCAGAGCGTAGTCTTTCCTTATCTCAATGGCCTTGCCAAGGTTTATAAGGGCTTTATCATAAGCCCCTTTGTTATAATACGCCCAACCCATATTGCTATACGCCAACTCCGGTGATGTATAAAAAACGTTCTTTGCCGCAATGTCATAATGATATATAGCCGTATCCCATTCCTTAAGCTCCATGTACACAGCACCGATGTTGACATGTGTCGTGGCGCTTTCTGGGTTTTTCTTTATAATCACGCTGAATTCCCTTATTGCCTCCGGATAAAGCTTCTTTGCCAGATAAGTAAGCCCTAGTATCTGCCTGCAGCCGTCGTTTTCGGGATTAACCTCGACCGCCCTTACGAACTCCGACAGTGCCTTGGCATACTCGCCCTTGGCAAAATAAAACTCTCCGGCCTTGCACCTTAGGCTGCTCTCCTCTCTGTCCTTTGACGAAATATACTTCGGCATACAGGACGTAAGCGCAAGGGCAATGACCACGAGCATGGAAAAACCGCGTAACTTCATAATGTTATACTGTATCACAATTCCTCGAAATGGGTCAATGCCTTAAAAGCGCCGTAGCGCTTATTTATCTCGTCCTCGGTAAGAGAGGCAAGACGCTTCAGGCTAAATGCCTCGACATTAAAAGAGGCCATGGCGCTCCCGAACACTATCGCCCGGCGAAGCCCCTTCTCACTTAAATCCTTTGACTTTGCAAGATACCCGACGAGCCCTCCGGCAAAGCTGTCGCCAGCGCCGGTTGGGTCGAATATGTCTTCTAACGGGTATGCGGGGGCCGAGAATATGCCGTTACTACTAAACATCAACGCGCCGTACTCACCGCGCTTTACAATCAGGGTCTTTGGCCCAAGCGCAAGTATTGCCTTCGCGGCCTTCACGAGGTTTGGCGTCTTGGCAAGTTCCCTTGCCTCGGCCTCGTTTATAACAAGCATCTCGACCTTGGAGAGAAGGCGCCTTAGCTCATGGGGCTTGCCCTCTATCCAGAAGTTCATCGTATCGCAAGCTATGAGCCTGGGTTTCTTTACCTTGCTTAACACCTCTTCCTGGATTACCGGATCGATATTGCCAAGAAACAGGAACTCCGCGTCGCCGTACTCCTTGGGTATCTCGGGCTTGAAGGAACTAAATACGTTTAGCTGGGTATCGAGCGTGTGCGCGACGTTTAAGTCGTACTCGTATTTGCCCTTCCACCTGAAAGTCTTTCCGCCGGCAACCTTCCTTATGCCGCGCGTATCAACGCCCCTGTCCTTAAAGACCTTCTCGTGCTCGGGCTTAAAATCGTCGCCAACTACCGCCACCACGCCGACCTTTGCGAAATAGCTTGCTGAAGCGGAAAAATACGTCACCGAGCCGCCAAGCACCTCGTTTGCCTTTCCAAACGGCGTCTCGACGGAATCGAACGCAACTGAACCTACGGCAATAATGTCCATTTCTACAATACCCCTCCTTTTACGAAATGCCGCTTTTTAGAGATACTTCCCGAGTATTATGTCGAGGTCTTTCTTCGTCTTCTCGGGTATGGCCTTTTTATCGGTAACGGTTGCGAACTTCATGGCAGAGGCGCACTTGCAGTTTCTCGGATGCGCAATGCCCTTTGCCGCATGCCCTATTATGGCCTTTGCCGTTGAGACGTTTTTCCGTATGGTCTCGAGTATCATGTCAACGGTAACGCTCTCCTCTGTCTCGTGCCAGCAGTCGTAGTCGGTAGAGAGGGCAATCGTTGCGTAGCATATCTCTGCCTCTCTTGCGAGCTTTGCCTCAGGGATGTTGGTCATGCCGATTACGTCAACGCCCCACTTCCTGTAGGTCTTACTCTCGGCCTTTGTCGAGAACTGCGGGCCCTCGATGCAGATGTAGGTGCCGCCCTTGTGGACCGTTGCGCCCGCCTTCTTCGAGGCATCATACAAAACGGAACTTAAATTACCGCAAACCGGCTCCGCGAATTCCACATGTCCAACGATTCCCGAGCCGAAAAACGAGCTTACGCGCTTACTTGTCCTGTCAAAGAACTGGTCGACTATGACTATGTGCCCGGGCGCGATTTCCTCTTTCATGCTTCCGACTGCGGAAACAGAGATTAGCCACTCAACCCCTAGCTTCTTCATGCCGTAGATGTTTGCGCGGTAGTTTATCTCGCTTGGCGTCAACCTGTGACCACGGCCGTGACGGGGCAGGAACACAAGCTTTGCGTCCCCGAGCCTTCCGGTTATGTACTCGTCCGAAGGATCGCCAAAGGGTGTCGATACTTTTACGTTTTTTACCTCACTTAGCCCTTCCATTTCATAAAGGCCGCTGCCGCCAATTACGCCTATCACTCTCTCGCTCATCGCAAAGAACTCCCTTGATTGTTATATAACTGCTTCAAAAACAAGCATATTTTTTACCATTAAAAGAGTGCTACGGTCAAGGTATTTATGCCTCCTGCCCTGCGGTCATGGCCCCAAAAATACTTTCGTCCTCTAAAAATCATTTTAATATTGCAGTTCCATTAATAATAGGCTAAACTAATCAGGACCAACTTGGTCCCAAAATGGAGGTTGCCATGCCGCTTATCGAATGGAGCGACACTTACAGCGTAAAAAATCCAAGCATCGATACCCAGCACAAAAAACTTATTGGCATAATAAACGAACTTCACGACGCAATTGGCGAGGGAAAGGGTAGAGACATTGTCGGCAAAGTCATCTCGGAGCTTGTAAAGTACACAAAAACCCACTTCTCTGATGAAGAAAAACTTATGGCCGAGAAGAAGTACCCCTGGCTAGATGAGCATAAAAAGTTCCACCAGGACTTAACCGGCCAGGTCGTAAACTTCGAGCGCGAGTTCAAAGACGGCAAGGTAGCGCTAAGCCACGAAGTACGAAAGTTCCTAAGAGGCTGGATACTCGAACACATAATGAAGGAAGACACCAAGTACATCCCACACCTTGGCGCGTAAGCATAGCGCGTGCCAGGCAAAAATCCAGCAAAACAAAGACCGGCGCAGGGCCCTGCGCCGGTCTTCCACTTCCAACCGTCCGTTAGCAAATATACGCGGCCTTATATCAAAAGGTCGTCTGAAAGCTTCGATAAAAGGAAGTTCTCGATAAAGCCCCTGAGACAGTACTGCGTCTTTCTGTCCATGCCGCTAAAGAGCACGCCCATGCCCGGCTCCTCGAGCATATCGGGGTTACTCTTGGCAACGTATATGACCTCGCCTGCGACCTCAAGTGGCTTATTTGCCGGGATGTCGAGGGCAAGCTTCATCTTTGTGCCGCGCGCCATGGGGTCGAGGCTGTGTATGAACACGCCGTACTCGGATAGAGAGGTTGCAAACATCACCTGGCTTCCTTCCGTTGAATCAACGCGCGTTCTTATTAGGGCGCGAAGCCTTGGCACCCTTCTCGGTGTTGCCTCGATGAGCCTTTGAACAATTGCAAATATATCGGTAACCGCAACGGGCCATGTAAACATGGCATTTGCGCCGTTTAAAAGCGTACGGTTAAGCGCATTTGAATCATTTTTTTCGCCGTAGGTTATGACCTTCAGCTTGCCGGGCCCGGATATGCTTCTTATGCTTGCAAGACAGCCCCCCGGCGCATCCCACGGGAAACCCGCATAAAGAAGCACGGCCTCTGGCGCTATGCCGTTAAAGAGCCTATAAAAAGTATCTTTATCGCCGGAGGCAAAAACATTATACCCAAACCTCCTCATCATGTGTGCGAGCCTTATTGCGCGGCTCTCGTCGTTATCTGCAATGAGCACTGTTTTGGGAAGCCAGCCTTGCATGGGTTCGTCCGCTCCTTTATTATACGGCCATATCGTCGGATATCTCGACCGACAACAGGCTCTCCACAAAAGCCCTTATCACCTGCCCAAATGCTGCGTCAAGGTTCAAGAATTTTATGCCCATCCCGGGCTCGGTATGGTGCGCCGGGTCATGAGCCGAAATCCTAACCACCTCGCCGTCGACCTCAAGCGGTCTTGATGTCGGAAGGTCAAGAAGCATTCTTACCTTTGTGCCGACCGGAAGCGGCGTTATGGAGCGTATGAACACGCCTGTTTCCGAAAGAGATGTTGCAACAAAGTTCTTTTTCTCGCTGCCAACAAGAAGTATGGCCTTGTATATGGCCCTTATTCGCGGGGACTGACGCTTTCCCGCGCCAAGCAGGTGCTCGAAAACAGAAAAAAGCGCCGCAGCGGTGTTTGGCCAGACCATGCAGGCATTGGCGCCTTCGTTTATCGTGGCATCGAGCTTAGCGTGGTCTTCCTCAGTAGACACCATTATGACATTAGCTCCGGCAAGCGATGCAGTAGATCGTATCTTTTGCAAAACAGAGGTCTTTGAATCAAAGGCCGGCATTCTAAGCCCAAGCACTATGGCATGCGCCGTTATACCGCCCGATAACTTCAAAAGTTCGGCCCCGCTTGAGGCAATAAACACGTTATAGCCGAACTTCCTTATTATTACCATCAGTCTTCTATAGCGTTCCTCGTCATTGTCTACTATAATTACGTTCTTGGGCGCGTTTACCATGCCGCTACTGTCTCCGGTTGTGGGGAAATATAAGCCGCTCTATGATACACTAGAGATAGTGCGGAGTCAACGCATATGCACTGGTTCTTTGTCGCCCTTACAACGGCCATCTGTCTCTCGACAGCCGACGCCATAAGCAAGAAGGCCCTAAAGCACACAGACGAGGACGTTATTGTCTGGGTAAGAGAGGGCTACGCTCTGCCCTTTCTCCTTATCCCTCTTTTTTTCATAGAAATACCAACACTCGACACGGCCTTTTACATTACGGTACTTACGCTGCTGCCACTTGAGATACTGGCGCTTCTTCTCTATGTGCGCGCCATAAATATATCGCCCCTCTCGCTGACCGTGCCGTTCATGGCGCTAAGCCCGGTCTTCATAATACTTATCGGTTACGTAACGCTTGGCGAACTGCCCGATACCTCCGGCGCTTTAGGAATAATAGCTATAGCAGCCGGCGCGTACATGCTAAACGCAGGAGCGGCAAAGGACGGGCTGCTTGGCCCGATAAAGGCCATATTCAGGGAAAAGGGCTCGGTGCTTATGATTATAGTGGCCTTCATATACAGCATAACATCGACATTTGGCAAGGTTGCTGTATCGCACTCAAGTCCGCTTTTTTTCGCATTTTTCTACCCGCTTATCCTCACGGCAGCCCTTACCGTGTATATATTAAAAAAAGGCAAGTTCGCGAAAGTATTCGAAAAACCGGCGTATTTCGTGCCGATAGGCCTGTTCGTGTCAATCATGATAATTACACACTTCATTGCCATAACAATGACAGATGTGGCATACATGATAGCCGTAAAGAGGACCAGCCTGCTCTTTAGCGTAATCTACGGTAAGTTGTTGTTTAAAGAGGAAAAAACCTGGGAACGCCTGCTCGGCGCAGCCATTATGATACTTGGAATAGTCCTTATAACCGTATTTTAGCCCGAAAATCAAAAAAATCCCGAAAACTTAAAGATTTCGCTTGGATTGAGGGCCGCGATATGTTATAGAAAATAGGCCTCAATATTAAAGGTATTGTTTGACCAAAGCATCCCCAGATATCCCGCACACGGAAAAAACAACGCCGTAAAAAACGGCAAAGGGGGCAAACGATGGCCTTATCCATAGCCGACAACTACGCAAGCGTAAGAGAACGCATCCACAGGGCCGCGAGAAAATCCGGGCGCGGCGAAGCGGAGATAAAACTCGTCTGCGTTACGAAGACCGTTGACGTAAAATTGATAAAAGACGCCATAAAGGCAGGCGCCGGCACCTTTGGCGAAAACTACGTGCAGGAGGCAGAGAAAAAGATAAAGGCCCTCTCCTTGAAGCACGTTGACTGGCACATGATAGGGCATCTGCAAAAGAACAAGGCAAAATTTGCGGTAAAGCTCTTTAACATGGTGGAAAGCGTCGATAGCCCGGAGCTTGCCGATATACTATCGAAAAAGGCCGAGACCCCGCTCGACATACTCATCGAGGTAAACCTCGCCAGGGAAAAAACCAAAACCGGAATTGACCCCGCCAAGCTCGACAAGGCGCTTCGCAAGATATCGGAGATGAAGAACGTGCGCGTAAAGGGGCTCATGGCCGTTCCCCCGTTCCATGACAGCGCCGAGCACTCTAGGCCCTATTTTCAGACGCTTAGGAGGCTCGCCGAGAGAATAAACAAGGAACACATACCAAACATATACCTGACGGATCTCTCTATGGGCATGTCTGCCGACTTCGACGTGGCAATAGAAGAAGGCGCGACGATAGTAAGGGTGGGCACGGCGATATTTGGCGAGAGAAAAAAGAAGGACCAATAAAGACGTGTCAAAGACAAGGACCATCGGCTTTATCGGTTCCGGCAACATGGCCGAGGCGCTCATAAAAGGGTTCATCGCCTCTAGAAAAACAACGCCGGACTCGATAGTGGCAAGCGACAGCGCAAGCGACAGGCTCGCCCACATGGCCAAGCGCTACGGCATACGGGTTACGAGCAAGAACTTCGAGGCAGCAGCGTTATCCGATATAATATTTCTTTGCGTCAAGCCCAAGGACCTGGAGGCGGCGCTAAAGGACATCGCTTCCGAACTCGCACCGGAAAAAGCGCTTGTCTCGATAATCGCCGGCAAGACAACGGACTCGATAATGGAAACGCTTAAAGCAGCCGGGCTAAAGCACCACCTCACGGTCATACGCACCATGCCAAACACCCCGGCCCTTATAGGCGAAGGCGTAATCGGGCTCTTTACCCCGCACGGCGTGCCAAAGGCCAAACGCGACGGGATCATAGAGCTCATGGGCTCGGTCGGAGCGGTCTTCGAGGTCGCAAACGAGGAACTCCTTGATTCGGTAACAGGGCTAAGCGGCAGCGGCCCTGCATACGTGTTCCTGTTTATCGAGGCGCTTATAGAGGCAGGCGTCAAACAGGGCCTCCCCGTGGAGCAGGCCAGAGAGATGGCCATAAAGACCGTTAGCGGCGCGGCATCTTTAGCGCTCGAAACAGGCAAGGACATGGGCGAGCTCATAAAGAACGTTTCATCGCCTGGCGGAACCACCATAGAGGGTCTAAAAGCACTCGAGAAAGGCCTGTTCAAGGAAAGTGTGTCCGAGGCAGTTTGTGCGGCAACAAGACGTGCAAAGGAAATATCCGGGACAAAAAATTAAAGAAAAGGATCTATATTCATGGGCATTCTTGCAAACCTTATAGAAGCGATAGCAACGGTTCTCGACATGGCTCTTACGCTCTACATGTTCATACTCATAGCCAGGGCCGTAATATCGTGGGTAAACCCCGACCCCTACAACCCGATAGTGCGCTTTCTCTACCAGGCAACAGAGCCCGTGCTTCGCCCGATAAGGAACAGGCTTCCCTACATGGGCGGGTTCGATATATCGCCCATAATACTCGTGTTCGTAATCGTGTTTCTAAAGATATTCCTCGTAAAATCGCTCTTGCAGCTTGCATTCAAACTTTCGAAGGCATAGCCGCCGATGCCGCCGCAGTTATCCGGCAAGGCTCCCGGGTATCTAAAGGAAACTTCTCGAGGCGTTGTCATTTCGATAATCGTACAGCCGAGGTCTTCTAGGGACGAAGTATTTGGAGAGCACGGCGACATGCTCAAGATAAGGCTAAAGGCCCCTCCGGTCTACGGCGAGGCCAACTCGGCTCTCATATCGTTTCTTTCCAAACTTCTTAAAATACCCAAATCGAGTATCGAGATAACGAGCGGCGAAACATCGAAGAGAAAGACCGTGCTGCTTTGCGGCGTATCGATTGACGGCGCGGCAGAGCGCCTTTTAAAGACAACCTGAAAGTACAATAAAAAAGCGGCCCTGCGATATTTCGCCGGGCCGCGCCATTTTCAAACATACACTATCCAAACAAACCTTACTACTTCGCTACCTTCGTATACTCCCTGTAGAGCATGCTCTCTTCTCTCTGGATACGGGCCTTAAGGGCCCCGACAAAACCGCTAAAATCCGCGCTGAACTCCGTGCTAGACGCGCTTGCCGGGTTCGAATACCTCTCGAAAAATGCTAACGCGGCCTTGGAAACCCCGTCCATATCGCGCGCAAGGGTATCGAGAATCTTGGCAAGGATCTTGTCGTTCTCAGCCGCTTTCTTTAAAACCGGATAAAGCTCCATGTCCTCTTTTTTCAAGTGGTCGAGAAGCTTGCTTTTTATTGCGCCAAGCTTCATCTGCCCATCCCTTGTGGCAGCGCCTATTACGCGCACGCTCTCGAGCGCATCGGCAAGTTCCTTGTGCTGCGACTTCAATTCGTCAATAAGCATTGCCATACGAATACCCTCCTTAGAATATTAATACGAACTGCGAAAACCTCAAAACGTAAAAAACGTAACATTGGTGTGTTTTGGAATAATAACAAAAATACACACCGAAATGCAAGCCCTCAAACAAAAAAATCACCATTCCTTAAAAAGCGAATACAGGCAGTATCCGAGCACTATAATGCCTATGCCGAGGTTTAGCGGCCTTGTCTTTTCCGTTGGCTTCGGCATCATGAGTGCGTCTATGCGTATGGTCTCAAAGAACTTATTTCGTATGAAAAAAGCCGCTATGAGAAGCGCTCCGTAGGCGATGCCCAAGAAAGTCACCATTTTATCTATTTCCTGTATTGTCACGAATCTCTCCCGTTTGTTTTATTGAAAACACTTTCCAGGCTATTTGGCGAAGTACGCGGCCACGAACGGCAGCGCTGCCATGAACACGAGCGCGGCGTAAACAAGGTATTTGATACTTTCCGTATATGCCCTGACCTGGTCTGTCACGAGTGTCATCATCTTCTCGCGCGCAAACGCGTCGAGGTTATTGGCGGTAACGATACCACCGGCGGTCTTCACGCGCCCGAGGAACTCTCCAAGATAAACAAACCTCACGGCACGAAGCACCTGCCTCACTATGAAAGCCCCTACAAACGACGCCGAGCCGGTAACGCCCTCTGCGTTTGCCTTCATGGCCACTATCTGCTCATCCACCACGCGCGTAAATTCCTCGATGCTCATGGCCATGCCTGCGGCCCTCGGAATCCTGGCGATTATGGCAGCGGTCGCCATACCAACGACCTTGTGGACTATGTTCTCCGCTCCTGTAAGCGCCCTCTCGACAACGAGCGCAACGGCATACACAAGACCGAGAAACGCTCCGCCAAGCGCGTACGAGACAAGGAACAAAATGAGGAAAGTGAGCCTTAGCACATCGCTCGTTATCATCGGCGATATGAAGAAATAATACGAAAGCCCTGCTGCCGCAAGAAGAATGTCGGCGCAGATGACGATTGAGAAGATAATTGTCGTAAATATCTTCGCAACCGCGTTCTGCCGCTCTTTGTTTTCCCCTACCCCCACCCCCGAAACTCCGCCTTTGGTGCTCGTGTCCATTCAACCGTCTCCCTCTGCCTGAGATTTAACCGATTACCCGAAATCAAAACAACGCGCGAAGGCTACATTCTACAGTATCGCAAAGCAAAAGGCAACACTGGACGGCCCGGAATGCGGCCCTCACGGACTACGCCATGCCTATGGCCTTTAGATACTTCTCCACGTCTTTATACGAGCCGTCGACACCCGCGAACTTGACGAGATTAACGGCAGTTCTTAGCCAATCAACGGTAGAGGGCTCGAACCTCTTTGCAGCACTAAGAAGGTCCTCCTGCCTAAGCGCCCTCTCGCTGCCCGACTCAAGACTGTGCGCTATGACGCTCTCCTTTGCCTCATCTATCAAACCGTCTATGTCCGCGCCCGAGAAACGCTCTGTCCTCGCGGCAAGGAGATTAAAGTCCATGGGCTCGGCAGGCACGCCCGAGAGTTTTTGCCGAAACATCTCGGCCCTGGCAACGGCATCGGGCGGGGCGATAAAGACCTGCCGCGAGAACCTGCCCGGCCGCTTCATCGCTCCGTCCACGTCCCAGGGCATGTTGGACGCGGCAAGCATGAGAACGCCCTCGTTACTCTTGCCTACGCCGTCTAACTGGTTAAGGAACTCGTTTACTATTGTGCGCGTATTGGCGCTGCCGGACTTGGAGCGCGCAAAGGCCAGCGCATCGAGCTCATCGAAAAACAGCACGCAGGGGCGCCTCTCCCTTGCCTTGTTGAATATCTCGGCAAGGTTATTCTCCGACTCCCCCATCCAGTGGCTAAGTATGTCGCTTATCCCGACAGAGATGAACTCGCAGCCGCACTCCGAGGCTATGGCCTTCGCAAACATCGTCTTGCCGCACCCTGGCGGGCCGTAGAGAAGCACGCCGCCGCCCGACTTCTTGGAAAACCTCGCGAATATCCCGGGGTTCCTAAAAGGCTCGATTATCTTCAACCGCACGGCCTTCTTCATATCCTCCATGCCTACGATGTCGCTAAAGGTAACGCTCTCCTGCTTTGGCACTATCCTTGCGACGTCGCCGCCGTAGGATAGCGCTGTGGCGCCGCCGCCGTCTATGACCCTCAAGCCGCCAGGCGGCTGCGAACCCTCTGCCTTCAACTCGCGGCGAAGCTCGAGATCGTGCTCGAACCCGGGGCATGCTTCTGCCTTGTCGTAGTACAGCGCGGCATCGGCCTTATTGCCAAGGCGCATGAGAGAACGCGCGAGGTTGATGTAGAACCCGCTGGTGCCGGGGACCTTGCCGATAAGAAGCTTATAGTGCTTATAGGCCTCGTCCCATGCCTCTTCTTCCATGAGGAAATCGGCGTACTCCCTTCTGAGGTTTAAATCGAACGGGTCGTCCGAAAGCGCTTTTTCATAGTCCTGCCTTGTCCTATGCACCGGCACCTCTCCTTTCTATCCACTTAGTAAGAGCCGGCGGCCACACCCAGCTCATGATAACATAACCCACCCATAGGACTATGAATACGACCGCAACGGCCGGAGGCGGCCCTATGATTTGTAAAATACCAAAGAACGCCATCGCGGCTATCCACACGGCCGCAGACCCGGTCCATCCGTACCTCAACAGAGGATAAAGCGGCAGCATGGTCCAGTGGGATTTCACCTTCAGACCTATGACGGCCTTGACAGCGTCGGCGTCTGCCGGGGTCTGCCTAAGCACCTCGCGCGCCACCCTCAGGGCTTCCTTATAGCGCCCCTTTTCCTCGAGTATCATTATGAGCAGCCACGCTACGTGCAGCGCATCCGGGTCGTCGCGAAAGAGCTCGCTCACACCGGCCGAGGCGCCCTCCACCTTGCCGTGGCACATGTCTATAAGCACGCATACGACCTTGCAGGCATGGCTCTCGGGGTCGAAGCGAAGCCCCTCTTTGGCAAGTAGCCAGGCCTTTTCGTGGTTATGTGTCTTTAGCATCAAATTACTGTATGAGGCATAAAGCGAAGCGGCCTCCGGATACTCCTTTAAAAGCCCTATCAGGGTGAGTTCCGAGCCGGATAAATCCCCTGCTTCGTCAAGAAGCTTTGCAAGAAGCACCCTTGCCTCGAAGTGCCCAGGCTCCTTCGTAAGAAGCTCCCTGACGGTCGAGAGGGCCTGCGCGTTACTGCCGCTGCCTTCCTCGGTCTTTGCCTTAAAGAGCAGAAGAAGCGTATCGTTTGGATACTTGGCAAGGGCCTTGCCAAGAAGATTCTCGGCAGAGCCGTAGCGCCCTATCTCGACGTAATGCTCTATCTGCGTATAATATGAGATAAGCTCTTCGTCCGCCATGACATTCACCTTACGCCGCCGAAGCGGCGGCCCACACGCCCCATAAAAGCGCGCCCTTTAACGCAAGATCGACTACGATCGCCAGCACAACTGCTGCCCACGGGCTTCTCGGCTTTACGCCAAACATCTCCATTGCCCTGAAATGCTTCTTATGCATCTGGTAATATAGCGCCCACAAAAGCACCGCCCCTATCCTCGGCACATAGTGAAGCAGCCTGTCGCTTCGCATTGATGCCGCCAGGTTCTTTAACGATGTAAAATCGCCGTAAACGTAGAGGGCGTACGCATACGCCGCGGTAAAGAGCGCGATGAGCGCGATATAAAACCGCGCGTCCTTCTTAAGCCGCCCGAGGGTGCTCGAGTTGAGCGCGGCAAAAAGCAGCAGGCCAAACGGGCCGATGAGAAAAGCCACAAAGAACGTCGCGCGCGCCGAATAAAGCGGCTTGCCTGCGGAGTCCTTTTCTATGCTCGGGGTCAGAAGATCGTCCACGCTGTAGATACCCTCTTGTTTATTAGAGGCCGGACGGCGCGCCTTAGCCGGGCGCCGGAAATCGAGTCCGCGGCCAAAAAGCCGCGTAAAGGTCATATTCTACAAGATACGAAAAGAAAACGCAATATGACGGCTCTGGCTGCCTACACCACACCTTGCGAGAAAAGGATCTTCATCTCGAGCCTTATGCCGTCAGGGGTCGCAAGAGAGGCGACCTCGGCGAGGTGCTCCTCTTTGAAACGCTCGCAGTCAGAGGGCGTAAGCGCGGCAACGAACTTTCTAAGCCCCGCGTTCCAGACTATGTCCCACCACTGATTAGCGTCCTTCAGGTTATAGCTCAAATCCCTCTCATCCGAGCGCGAATCCTTAAGCCCTGCCTTTTGCATGAGGCCGATGCATTCCTCTGGCTGATAAAAGCGCTTCCAGTTTGCCGGGGTCTCGACACCGTATCTGCCAATTGTTTTCAAAAACATCTCCATCTCTGGCGAGAACGCGCCGGAGGCAAAGCTCGTTGCGATTATTTTTCCTCCGGGCCGCACCCTGCTTACAACATGCTTTAAAAGCGCCTCCATGTCCTCGACAAAGAAGATGCTGAAGGCGAATACGGCCGCATCGAAGTATTCCGGCGGGAACTCGAGCGTCTGCATGTCCATGGAAAAGAACTCGACATTTTCGATGGCCCTGGCCTCGGCCTTTTTCCTTGCGACAGCGAGCATACCCTCTGAGAAGTCTATGCCCGTTACAAAGCCGTTTGGAATGGCCGCTGCGATTTCTATTGCCGCGTTTCCGGTGCCTGCGGCAACGTCGAGCACGCGCTCGTCTCCCTTAAGGCCTAGAAAGCCCGGGATGAGACGGGCACTGTCCCTAAAAAACCGCAATGCCTCGCAGTCGTAACCCTCTGCAGCAGCATCGAATGCGCTCTTGAGTTTTAGTTTTTGTTCGTGGTCGGTCGGGTGGTTGGCCATAATTGTATCTCCCGAAATATAAAATCGATTTCAAACATAAATACATTTGCGCCGGCAGAAGACCGGGGTTTAAGAAAGACTTAGCTCCGTAACCCCTCACCTTTATCCTCTCCCCAATGCGATTGGGGAGAGGAATTTTTGAAAATCACTTTACACAGCAAGAACCGCTTAACTTCCAGGACGGTATCTACGCCACTATAAGGCTTTTTTTAAAGTTCCCAATATTGCCACGGCTTCTTCTTTGTCATACTCGGAAATATACTTAGACTTTATGGCTATCTTCAGGTATTTCCTTGCTTTCCCTATATTACTCTTATTCCTAACATGTAAATATATCTTCGCCAGATCCAATGCCGCGCCTCCATTACGAAGACCAATTGCTTTCTTAAACCAATGCCTCGCTCTTTGAAAGTTGGCAATACTTCTATACATTGTTCCTATGTTGCCTGCTGCAGACCCGTCACCACTTCGCACTGCTTTCTTATACCAAAACATTGCCTTTTTAAAATTTTTACTTACCCCCTTGCCAACATCGTAACAATACCCGAGATTCAGAAAAACTTCCTCCTCGCCGGACAGCGCTGCTTTTTTAAATATATCAAAAGCAACCCTGGGCTTACCTGCATCCCATGCCTTGCACCCTCTTTCAATGGTAGTTAGCATCACAACTCCTTCTAAAGTCGTGTATGGCGGGTCATACCCGCCATACCTTGATGTGCCTTGTTCTGCCACAAAAGTCACCTACGACAAAAACCGTGACCCCTCACCTTAATCCTCTCCCCTTTTGCGACTGGGGAGAGGCAGGCCGAGGGCCTGCACCCGCATAAAAAAATCCCTCTCCACGCATCAACGTGGGGAGAAGTCGCCCGACTCGCGGGAAAAGGGAGAGTGGCACCGGGCTTAATTTGCATGTCGTAAGCTCCAACCGTTAAAAAGGGCGCTGTCCCCTTTTCCGAAATATTACTTTGCAAAGCAAGAACCGCTTAACTTCCAAGGCAGTATCTACGCCACTTTATCTAAATGAACATTTATTTGACGGCATATAGTTAGCAAATATATCTACCGTCATGGGTGCAAAAATATGAAAACCATACTTCAGCAGCCCCTCTTTGACAATTTTATTCGTTCTCTCATACGACCACACCCCACCATGAGTTTCCGTAAGTTTCACACCACTTTCATCTATAACTACATCGGCTAGATTACTCACGCTGCCATCAAGCATTTCAGTCAACAAACCACCCTTCTTGTCCACCCGGAAAATTAATGTCGCCATATATGGTTTGCCTGTGGAACTCTCTCCGCCGCATCTAGTCATAAAAACTACTGCCTTTTCTTTCTCCAAATCAGAAATATATTTTTGAACATATATATCAAAATCAGAAGAAGCGTTCGAAATATTACCCAGACAAAACACCAAACCGATTATTAGAAACAGCACTCTAACTCGCATAAATTACTGCCCTCTATAAGTATTCACATAAACACCAGTCCGTATGGTTGGCATCGCCCACCGTCTCCTACCCTGTCCCAATTTTACCACAAAAGCCGCCTGCGGCAAAGGCCGTAACCCCTCACCTTAATCCTCTCCCCTTTTGTTATAAGGGGAGAGGATTTTGAGGAAACTGCCAATGCCAGTGGTCGAGAATAACTACTAGTGCTCAAATAAAACTCCCTCTCCCCAATTGCAACGGGGAGAGGGAAAAAGGGAGAGGGGCACCGGGCTTGATTTGCATTTCGTAAGCTCCGTAGATTTTTTGTCGGGTTACGCTTCTCTAACCCGACCTACCCGGCTTCACAGAAAAATTTGAGGCTATGGGCTCACCTTTGTCAAATCAAAAAAATCTACCAAAAAAATAATTAAAATTAAAATTGCCAATGGTAGCATGACCTTACTAGCTAACTTTCGCTTCTCCTCATTCTCAAATTTTACGCCGGAAATAATTCCCTTACTTGCCAAATATTGATACATGCAAAAAATAATACCTGCAAAATATAGTACCCCTTCAAAAATTCTCATAATTAACCTCGTAGTTTATTGTGATGCCAAACCATCAAGCATTTCATCAGTGAAAGTGATTGTTATGTCTGTGCTATCTATTGCCGTTTGAATTTCAGTTACAGAAACCGAACCTTTTATTGGCGGCGTCTTAACAAATCCACCGACCGCAACATCTGTTACTACTCCTGCAGTCCGTATGGTTGGCATCGCCCACCATTCCTTACTCCGCCCCAATTCTACCACAAAAACCCGCAAGCTTGGCCGTCAAGCGAGACAGCGGCTTTTACCTAATCATAAACCGGCAAGTTGCCTGTCAGGCTAGGCGTGCGGGTCTCTCTTTTGCGTTCGCAAGTTTGTCGCCAGACGAGGCAGAGCACAAAACATATCCTAACCCGACCAAGCCGTCAAGTTTTGCGCGAGACTAGGCAGACGGCGTTTTTTCGCGCAGGCGTATTTTTTCAATACGTCGAGCAAGAAAAAACGCCGTCAACAACGTATCGCGCAAAAATCGACGGCTTAATAGAAAAATCAAAGGGGCGGCTATATGGTTCATAACCGCCCCCCTGCTCATCGCTGTATCGTCCCGGGTGCAACCTTGCTGTAAAAAGGACCTCACATCACGCCCCTGCCTTTGAGAGAAGCGAGCCTTGAGCGCCGCCTCCTCCTGCCTCGCTGCCAGTAACACGCGCCTTTGCGAGTAAAAGCTCATGCATGCCTGCGTGCGGTCTGGATGCGTCGAAAAGCACTTCCATCTTCTTACCGTCAAAGCGGTGCCGCTTTATGAACTCGGTAAGGGCAGACATATTCCGCTCTATCTCTTTAAGCTCCACCTCGCTAAGGCCCATGGAGGAGAACTCTTCGTGCATGGCCTTAAATAGCTCCTCATGCATTCTGGAGGCAACTGTGCCTATATTCTCGCGGTACAGCCAGCAGGCAGCTGCAAACGAGTCCGCGAACACGCCAAAGCGCGAGGCCTTTAGCTCGCCGTGCTTCTTGGCAATGCCGTAGAAAAGCGCGTTAACGGTCTTTACGATATCCGAGACCCGCTCCTCGCCTATGGTTACTTTTCTGGCTTCAACTGTCATAGGTTTATAAGGCCCTTCTTGCCGCAAATATTCATCTGTTTTTGTACATAAGATTGCTTCGTCGCTTCGCTCCTCGCAATGACAGAGGCGCGTTTGGGCATGCTACTCATCCGCATTCGCAAGTTTAGCGCCAGAAAACCCAGCCGCCATTCACAAAACCGCCTGGTTTTGGCTCAGACGAGACGCGCTGCCCCATCTTTCGCATTCGCAAGTTTGTCGCCTAAGAATCTCTTAATAAACTTGGCAAGTTTGCTGTCAGGCTAGGCGACTGGCATTTTTGCTCCGCAGGCGTATTCAGTAATACGTCGAGGAAGCAAAAATGTCAGGCAACGACGCCTGACGGCAAAATCGCCAAGTTTAACCGCACTCGGAGTATCCGCATCCGCGGCAGACAACGCAGCCGTCAGCATGCTCCACCGTCCCTCCGCAGTCCGGGCACGCGCCGCGCTTGAATATATCGGGCGCAAGCGTAAACGGCAGCTCCATGCCTGCAGAGGCCCTGTTTATAAGCTCTTCCTTACCGAGCATCAAAGGCTCCTTAACGGCCCTCTTTAGCCCAAGATACCACTCAACTGCCTGCGCCATGGCATCGGAGCAGGAGAGCACCTTCGAGCCTCCAAACCCTACGGGCAGGTGGCAGCTTATGCCGCGCATCTGCTTTATTATTTCATCGGCCTGTATGCCGCCGCGCATGGCAAGGGAGGTAAGCCTTCCGATTGCCTCGCACTGGCTGGTTGCGCACCCTCCTGCCTTGCCCATCTGCGTAAATATCTCGAACGGGCGGCCTTCCGGGTCCTCGTTTATCGTGACGTAAAGGTTGCCGCACCCTGTCTTCATACGCTTGGTAACGCCGAATGCGACCTCGCCCCTTGGCTTTGGCGTAAGAGAGGCTACGCGCGCTGTCTCTGCCGATATCGCCGGAGTAGCGGCAGCGGTCATGACCGTCTCTTTTTTCTCGCTTCCGCGCGTGAGCACCTGGCCGTCCTTTGAGCCGTCGCGGTACACTGTAACGCCCTTACACCCAAGCTTATAGGCAAGCTTATAGACGTTCGAGACGTCTTCGACAGTTGCCTCTGTCGGGAAGTTAACGGTCTTACTTACTGCGTTATCGGTATACTTCTGGAACGCGGCCTGCATGCGTATATGCCACTCAGGCGTTATATCGTGGGCTGTTACAAAGACCCTCTTATGCTCTCTCGATACGCCGTCGACGTCGTGGAGCCCGCCTGTCTTTGCCACTTCCTGCAGGAGGGCAGCTGAGTAGAAACCTTCTTCCTTTGCGATTTCCTCAAAAAGCGGGTTTACTTCGACAAGCTGCGTGCCTTCCATGACGTTACGCGTAAAGGCAAGGGCAAAGAGCGGCTCGACCCCTGAAGAACACCCTGCCATGATGGATATGGTGCCTGTGGGAGCAATGGTCGTAACGGTAGCGTTTCTTACCTCGCCGTCTCCTCTCTTATCATAGGCAGAGCCCTTGAAGTTCGGGAACGCGCCCCTCTTCTTTGCAAGCTCCCTGGATGCCTCTCTGCCGGTGGACTGCACAAAGCCCATGACCTTCTCTGCAGCGTCTATGGCCTCTTCGGAATCATACGGGATGCCGAGCCTTATAAGCATGTCAGAGAAGCCCATGACGCCAAGCCCTATTTTACGATTGCCCTTTGTCATCTTCTCTATCTCGACAATGGGGTACTTGTTCATGTCAATGACGTTATCGAGGAACCTGACGGCCTTTCTCGTTGTATCTGCAAGCTTATCCCAGTCGACATCGTAGGTGGCGTGGCCGTTCTCGCCTGTTTTAACGAGCATGCGGCTTAGGTTTATGGAGCCCAAGTTACATGACTCGTAGGGAAGAAGCGGCTGCTCTCCGCAGGGGTTCGTGGACTCTATCCATCCGATATGCGGCGTGGGGTTGTCCATGTTTATCCTGTCGATAAATATTATGCCCGGGTCCCCGTTTTGCCATGCGTTGTTGACGATTTTATCGTAGACCTCTTTGGCCCTAAGCGTGCCCATGGGCTTACCGCCGCGCGGGTTCTTAAGCTCGTACTCCGAGTCATTTTCAAGGGCGTTCATGAAGTCTTCGGTGACGTTGACCGAAATGTTAAAGTTATTCAAACGGCCGTTATCTTCCTTACAGGTAATGAAGTTCATGATATCCGGGTGGTCGACGCGAAGGATGCCCATGTTGGCGCCCCTTCTTGTCCCGCCCTGCTTGATTGCCTCGGTCGCGCTGTCAAATACCGTCATGAAGGACACTGGCCCCGACGATATGCCGGAGGTCGAGCCTACGACGTCGCCGGAGGGCCGAAGGTTAGAGAAACTAAACCCGGTGCCGCCGCCGGACTTGTGTATGAGTGCTGTGTGTTTCAGGGCATCGAAGATACTCTCCATGGAATCGCCTACCGGCAAAACGAAACAGGCCGACAGCTGCTGAAGCTCCCTACCCGCGTTCATAAGGGTTGGCGAGTTCGGCAGGAACTCAAGCGAGGTCATCATGTCGTAGAAGGTATTGGCCATCTTTTCGACCTCGGCCTCGGTTGCTCCGTAGTTCTTCTCTGCGGTCGCGATATTGGTGCTTACCCGCCAAAACATCTCCTCCGGGGTCTCTAACGGTTTGCCATTTTCATCTTTTCTAAGATAACGCTTCTCAAGGACCTTTCTCGCGTTATCGCTTATGCCTGTTTTCTTGGCCGGGGCCTTCTTGTTGTTCGCCGGGGAAGTGACCCTTGGAACCTTGCCTGTGGAATGATCCTTGCCCACTGTCGTGTGGGGCGCGATGTGCTCTGCCATTTCTGAAATACCCTCCCTCTTGTAGCGTTCTATGCCCTATAGCGATATATTCAAAGTTTTTCCTGCCAGGATGGCTTAACTACCTAATTTATAAGGAAAAAGTACTATATATGCCGTATAGCCGCATTGCTTACACCATATATAGTATACTTTGGCTATTCTTGTCAAGCTAAAAAATATCCACGCCAACTGAAAAAAGAGGTGGTTTTCGGGCCTTTGCTGGCAACGGTTCCGGCGGGTTTTGATAAACGTTGAATACGGTATGGCAAAAAGACCGGCGCGCCTGGCGGCTGCAGCAACTATTTATTGCCCGCTCTAAGGCGTTTTGCTACAATCAAACGGGATAAAATCACGAAACCCAAAACCCATGATAATACCAGTACGCATATACTACGAGGACACGGACACAGGCGGGGTGGTCTACTACGCCAATTATCTAAAATACTTTGAACGCGGCAGGACCGAGTACCTAAGAGAAAAAGGGATCGAGCTAGAAGAGCTTCATAAAAAAGGCATCGTCTTCGTGGTGGTCCGGGCTGAGGCAGACTACCTCTCCCCTGCAAAATACGGCGACCTCCTGCATGTAAAAACAGAGCTAAAGGAAAAGACAGGGGCAACCATAACATTCTCTCACGAAGTTACGAAGGCAGGCTCCGACGCCATAGTGGCCAGAGGACTTGTGCAGCTTGCATGTGTTGGCGAAGGCGGCAGGCCTCTGCGACTGCCACGTGAGATAGCCAATATTATTTAACCCAACCCATAACGAATCTTACGCAAGGCATCCGGCTATCCTCCAAAAAACACTGCCAAATGAAGCCGCGTTCTATAGATTCCTCGCAATCCTTACATAAAGCTCAGGAAGCGCCGTAGAAAGCCTGTCCACTCCCGGGACAACGGCATAATTTCCCCTGCCAAATAAACGCGTCAGGTATGCCGGGGCCCCGGCATCAAGCGTAAGACAAAACGGCGCTATGCCGTCTTTCTCTGCCTCTCTAAGTGCCATGCGTGTATCCTCCGCGCCGTATTTTCCCTCATACTCATCGACATCGTTGGGCTTGCCGTCGGAGATAACAAAAAGCAACTTCAGGGAACTTTTTTCCTTTCCAAGAAGCGCGGCAGAATGTCTTATGGCAGGCCCCATGCGCGTATAGTGGTATGGTATGAGACCGCCTATCCTGCCCCTCACCTCTCGTCCGTAAGCCTCGTCAAAACCCTTTATTCGAAAATACCTGACATTCTCCCTTGTCTTACCGGAGAATCCGCATATAGCATACCGCTCTCTATGTCCGGCCAGTGCCTCGCAGAGCACTATCAAGGCCTCTTTTTCGTGATCTATCACCCTTGCGGATTTAAGCCAAGCGTCCGTGGACATGCTAAGGTCGACAAGAAAGAGCACGGACAGGTCCTTCTCTGTCCGCGGGTTTGTCATATAGAGCCTGTCATCGGGCTGCAGCCCGGCACTGATGTCGGTAAAGGCCTCGACCACGGCATTCAGGTCTATATCCTCGCCGTCGAACTGCCTGCCGGTAAACCTTCTTACCGGCGTTATGGCCTCGAAGCGCCGCCTTGCCTCCTTTATGAGCGAGGCACGCAGCTCAAGCGTTCTGTCGCCAAATCCTTTGTCATGATTCCCTTCAACCGTCTCTTCTTTGAGCTTTGCGTACTCCTTCTTGTATGAAACCCTCTCGTAATCCCACTCATCGTATGCAAAACAACCATTTGGCGTCTCCTGCCCGGCCTCTATGGATACTATCGTTTTTCCCTTCTCCAGTTCGGCATCGAAATAATTCGAGGTGCCGCGCTCCACCTCGGCGATGCTTATCTCCTCCATGCTGTCGGCCTTGTCCCTGTTATCCTTATCTTCGTCGTCGTCGAAGGGGCGCCGCACGTTTACGAACCTCGCCCAGGAAAGCATCTTGTCGTAGATATTCAACATCCACCCTGCCTCGTTCTCACGCTCGTTTATATTCTCGCGCTTGGCAAAGTATCCGGACCTTTCTCCTTCTTTTCCCGGGCCTCTGGAATCCTTATTATCATTTTTTTCTCCGCGCTCAGAACCGGCCAATACCGTTGTGCCGGCCTCTAACAACTCCAAAACAAGTCTTCCCCATACAAAAAACGGCATCACAGCGCCGTAGCGCGGTTTTCTGCCTTTAACCCCCAAAATATCCACGGCAACCTTCCCTGCCTCCGAAAAACTCTGCGCAGGGGACGACAACACACCGGGGCCCTGGCCGACACCGGCCACGGCATCCCTTAACAAGGCTTCCATCTTCGTCTCGGCGGCATTTAAAATACCGGCTGCCGGGCGCTTGCCCATGAGCGCGGCCGACACCTTTGTCCACGGACGAAGAAGCCCTGGAAACTCCCGCAACATAAGCGAGCCAAGCCGCTTATTCTCCAATATCCAGAATGCATCCGAGAGAACACGGCAAGAAGCGAGTTCGGCCTTGCGCGAGGCCGCAAACTCAAGGGTTTCGTATTTTATCTGGAAGGAAAGAAAAAAAACAAGAAGCCTCAATGCATCGAACTGCGCATCCAGGCTGTCCATGACATCTACCTTTTCGGGCAGATAAAACGTATCTCCATCGCTAAAGCCAAAGGCATGCTCGGCAAGCGGCGAGACCTTGCCCATCCTACCCAGGATAGCCTTATACGGCGCAGCCCCCGGGCCGCCGCGAAAAGTCTTAACACGCACTTCCCTGCCGGCGGATATAGAGGCCACCAGGCCAAGCCTTTTAACATGCTCCTCAACGCCAAGCTCAACGCCTTTATCTGTCCGGCCAGCGAGTTTCGCCCTGACAAGGTAATTATAGGCCTTGTCTATGGCCTTTCCGGCAAGATGCTCTATTCCAAGATCCATTCGTCATCATCCGAATACTGCGGTTACGATATCCATCAGGGCCTTCTCGAATTCTTTATCGTCGGTCAGGCACTTGACTATAGCCGCCTCGCAGGCACGCACCGGGTCGAGCCCCTCAGCCATAAGCATCGCCGCGTTTACGAGAAGTCTCGTACCGGGCGGCGTATCCAGAGACGTGGCCGCAGCGCGGCGCATCCTGTCGGCGAGGATAACGAGCTTTTCCGAGGCCTCTGCACCCAAGCCGCTCTCGACACATACTATTTCAGCCTCGACCTTTGGCTCGGGGTAATCGAACTCGAGGGCCGCGAACCTTTGACGCGTACTGGTCTTTAAATCCTTGAGTATATGCTGGTACCCGGGATTGTAGGAAACCACAAGCATGAAATCGTCGTGCGCACGCAGTTCCTCTCCGGTTTTCTCTATTGTCATAGCACGCCTGTCGTCGGCAAGCGGGTGTATGACAACGGTAGTATCCTTTCTGGCCTCGACCACTTCATCGAGATAGCATATGCCGCCTGTCCTGACGGCCCTGGTAAGAGGGCCGTCGGTCCAGACAGTTTCATTTCCTTTTATGAGATATCTTCCAATCAGGTCCGAGCCGGCCAAGTCGTCGTGACACGAGACGGTATGGAGCGTCAGTCCCAGGCGCGCAGCCATATGGGCGACAAACCGCGTCTTGCCGCAGCCGGTAGGCCCTTTTATAAGCACCGGTATCTTTTTCCTGCAGGCTGCGAGAAAAACCTCGACTTCGCTCCCTACCGGCCTGTAATAAGGCAATTCACCGGCGCCGGCCTCGCTCGTCACGACTCCCTGACGCATCTTCATGCCGTCTTTGACCTCTTGCCGATTGTGAAGAAATCATAAAGATACACGACGAGCCCCAAGAGGAAGGTTACGCCGAAAAACAACCTTATGCCGTAAAACACGCTCATGTGCGACTGCGTTTCCATATACGACATACCAAGCACTCTTTGCAAGTAGCTCTGCACTATGCCGGCACCGGTAAGGGCCAGGGCCATGAATATCATGGAAACAACCATTGTCCAAAAGGCGAATATCTCGGCCTTCTGGTTAGTTATCTGCGCGTTCCTTATCTGGGGCACCGCATAAGAAGCCATGGCAAGCACTATAACGGCATATGCGCCAAAGAAGGCCAGGTGGCCGTGGCTAGCCGTAATCTGTGTGCCGTGCGTGTAGTAATTTATCTTCGGAAGCGTATGCATGAAGCCCCACACTCCGGCGCCAAGAAACGAAAGCACGGCTGCGCCAACGGTCCAGTGAACGGCCGCGCGGTTAGGATGCTCTCTTGCGCGCTTGCTGACCATGGAGAACGAAAACGCGACCATCGCGGCAAACGGCAGCACCTCTATGGCCGAAAACCACGCGCCCCAGGTCTGCCAAAATTCCGGCGTGCCTATCCAGTAATAGTGGTGTCCTGTGCCTATGATGCCGGTAAAGAAGGTCAGCCCTATTATCACATAAAGCCACTTCTCGGCCACCTCTCTGTCCACGCCGGTGAGCTTAATGAGAAGGAAAGCAAGTATGGCGGCCATGATAAGCTCCCACACACCCTCTACCCAAAGATGAACGACCCACCACCAGTAATACTTATCAACGGTCATATTGTCAGGTTTATAGAAAGAGAAAAGATACAAAAGCGCTAGGCCGACAAAGCCTATAAAGAACACTATCGACACGCTCGTTCTCTTTCTGCCCTTTATAAGGGTCATGAGTATATTGAATAGAAACATTAGTACGACGACGACTATTGCCGCCTTTATTATCGTGGGTTGCTCAAGGAACTCTCTACCGTCGTGCCAGCCGAAAAGATACCCGACTATGGCCGTTGCACCGCCGGCAAGAAAGAGCCAGAACTGCACATGGGCAAGCTTTGTGCTGTATATCTCGCCCTCGACCTCTTCGGGTATCATAAAATAAGCCGAACCCATGAAACCGAAGAGTATCCACACGATCAGAAGATTGATGTGTATCATCCTTGCGATGTTAAAAGGTATCGCCGGAAACAGAAAATCCGGTAAAAGGTACTGAATACCTATTACCAGGCCGAAAAGTATCTGTGCGGCAAAAAGCACCATCGCGCCCACAAAATAAGGGTACGCCGCCTTCTGAGATTCATACTTAATTTGCATTTTATCCTCCGCTTTATTTTTCTATTCTCGTTATTTTACGCCCTCAACCCTGCACATTGGGTGGCCAGTTGGACGTATCGACGTGTCCCATCCACTTAAAAAACTCGACAAGACCGTTGATATCCTCCTCGGAAAGATTGAACTGCGGCATCCTTCTCGTTGAGCCCCAGCCCTGCTTTGCCGCCGTTTGAAGGATACTCCTGACGCCGTCCTCGCCGCGCCTGGCTATAACATTGCCGAGTTCCGGCGCATAGTATGCCCCTTCGCCAAGAAGCGTATGGCAATCTATGCACGCATGCCTTTCCCACACCTTCTTGCCGTGCGCAACCGCAGGTGTTATGTTTTCGGGATGCGTCCTCTCCGGGTACGAGGCGTGCGACATAACGGTCATAACTATGAAAACTGCCGTAACGACCAGTGTGCCGCCTATAAAAATATTTCTTGCCGATGTCTTGGTCATCTAAGACCTCCTTTCTTATTGATAGGGTCATTTAACCAGAAGACAGCGCCCCGTAAAATGACTTTTATCAGTATAATCAAAACTCCTTTACTCTCTACTACCTGGCACTGCGCAGCCCGTAAAACTGACTTTTGTCATACTTCGCGCCAAGCCTCAAAAAATGCGAGAAAACAGTTTCTTTTCAACAGGAAATACGCTATGATATCCAATTAAACCGCGCGGCAGTATAAAGGCGTCCACGCGGCATTTTACGCCTACGGGGGAAGACAAAAGGACATGGCAAACACGGTAAACGAATCCATCAGAAACATTGCAATCATCGCGCACGTCGACCACGGCAAGACAACCCTTGTCGACTGGATGCTGAAACAGGCCGGCATATTCCGCTCCAACGAATCGGTGCAGGACCGCGTGATGGACAACATAGACCTCGAAAGAGAGCGCGGCATAACCATCATGGCCAAGAACGCCGCCGTCGAGTACAAGGGCGTAAAGATAAACATCGTTGACACGCCAGGGCACGCGGACTTTGGCGGCGAAGTAGAAAGGACGCTAAAGATGGTAGACGGCGTGCTTCTCTTGGTCGACGCCTCAGAGGGGCCTCTACCCCAGACGCGCTTTGTCATGAAAAAAGCGCTTGAACTTAAGCTTCCGCCAATACTCGTAATAAACAAGATAGACCGCCAGGACGCAAGGGTGCAGGAAGTACTCAACGAGGTCTACGACATGTTCATAGACCTTGACGCAACAGAAGAGCAGCTCGACTTCCCGGTCGTATACGCAATTGCAAGACAGGGCATGGCAAAGCTAAAGATGGAGGACTCATCCGACAGCCTAAAGCCCCTCTTCGACCTTCTCATAGAAAAGATCCCCGCTCCCAAGGGCGACCCGGCCTCCACCGAACAAGCCCTTGTAACGAACATAGATTACAGCGATTACGTCGGCAGGCTCGCTATCGCAAGGATATTTGGCGGGACCGTAAAGGCCGGACAGCAAATCGGCGTTGTAAGAAAAGGCGGCGAGCTCACAAAGGGTAAGATCTCGGCGCTCTATACCTTCTCAGGGCTCGGCAGAACAGAGGCAAAAGAGGCAAAGGCCGGGGATATCGTGGCTATCGCAGGATTGGAAAACGTCACGATAGGCGACACCATAACCTCGCAGGAAAACCCGGCGCCCCTTGAGAGAATCAAGGTCGATGAGCCGACCATCTCCATGGTGTTTTCCATAAACAACTCCCCGCTCTCCGGCACCGAGGGTAAGCTCGTCACATCGAGGAATTTAAGGGACAGGCTCGAAAGAGAGCTCCTCTACAACGTCTCGATAGAGGTCGAGTTCGACAAGGCCGACACCTTCAAGGTAAAGGGCAGAGGAGAGCTGCAGCTTGCCATCCTTATCGAAATGATGCGCAGAGAGGGCTATGAGCTTTCGGTAGCCATGCCCGAAACAATCACAAAGGAAATCGATGGAAAGACCTACGAGCCGATGGAGCTTCTTGTAATCGACGTTCCCGAGGAGTTCGTGGGAGCCGTGACATCGAGTGTAGGACAAAGAAAAGGCAAGATGCTAAAGATGCAAAACAACAACCACGGCCGCGTCCGTCTCGAGTTCAGGATACCGTCGAGGGGGCTAATCGGCTTTCGCTCGAAGTTCCTTACCGATACAAAGGGCATGGGCCTTCTAAACCACCTCTTCGACGGCTACGAGCCCTGGCACGGCCCCATGACCAAGAGAAACACCGGAGTGCTCGTTAGCGACAGGGCCGGCAAGACAACGGCTTACGCGATATTCAACCTCCAGCCAAGAGGCACGCTCATAGTCGAAGAAAACATACAGGTCTACGAGGGCATGATAGTTGGCGAGAACTCAAGAGAGAACGACCTTGACGTGAACATCACGAAGGAAAAGAAACTGACGAACATGCGCTCCGCAGGAGCCGACGACGCGCTTCAGCTCGTGCCGCCGCGTAATTTAAGCCTCGAAGACTCGCTCGAGTTCATAAAGGAAGACGAACTCGTCGAGATAACGCCAAAGTCCATAAGGCTTAGAAAGAAGATACTCGAAGCCAACAAAAGGCCAAAAGGCAAGCATGAATAGACGCGCTAAAGATTGTTGCCTTAAAAGCCGCAGGGCGGTATAATCCGTAAGCAGCTTTAATCAGACCCGGAACACAAAAAACATCGGCAAGAAGGCGCGGCCTGCCGCGCCAATCAACACGCGATATGGCAGAGAAAAGGGACAACAGACGCGTATCATTTCGGGCGATGGTGAAATACGGGCCAACCGAAAAACGCGAACACACGTCATTCCTGACCGACATGTCGGACACGGGGCTTTGCATAAAGACCAACACCGTTTACCGTCCAGGCACAAAAATATTCATGAGTGTCGAGGTGGAAGACAAGGAATACCCCGCAGAAGGCATCGTGATGTGGGCCAAGATCGTGCCGCCGCAGCTCGTAAGAGTTACAAAAAACGGCATGGGCATTCAGTTCACATTCGTGGACATGGAACTTCTCGAGTACTACTACGCAAGACTTACCTGAGCCGCTCTACCCCGCGTATCAGGTCTATCGAAGCATCCACCATCATATCGAATATCTTTTTTCCTTTTTTAGCGTCGGCCTTTGCCGGGTTGCCCCACACCGCTCCGGGCCACTGGCGAAGCTTATCCCTTACTATGTAAGGCTTGACAAAGGCCGGATACTCTTCTTTTGAACGGCCCTTTACGAGCTTGGGAAGAAGGTGCAGTATAAGGGACGTCTCTATCTCCCCTGCGTGCGAATCGTTCTCCGTCTCTGCGATTTTACGCGCATCCTTTGGAAGTATATCGTAAACGCACACTGCCGCTGCCTTGACTGCCTTGTATTTCATGACAACGGCCTCTGCAGCCTCCTTCATTGCCGCCGCGTGCATGCCGCCGCCGTGGCCGGATATGAGGATAAAGTTCCTAAGCCCTTTTGCGTACGCGTCATCGAGTATGTCGGTTGTGAGGGCGCGAAGTGTCGCCGGCGTTATGGTCACCGTGCCCGGGTGCGGCCCGGTAGAGGTGCAAACGCCGTAATGTATGACAGGAGCGATAAAGGCGTCGACGCGCCCCTCAACTTCCTTAAGCACGGCCTCTATGACGAACGTATCTGTTGACAAAGGCAGGTGCGTTCCGTGGGCCTCGACAGTGCCATAAGGCACGACAAGTGTCTTGGTCTTTTTAAGGCCTGCCTCGAACTCCTTCATCGTTATATCGGAAAGTCTCATGGCTTGCCTCCTTTTCTTCGGTAACCTTAACCGTTTAATCGTGCTCGTCGTGGACGGCAAACGGGCCGTGGCTGTGCGTGTGCACGACGTCGCCGTGGCGGTGCGCGTGCTCGTGGATGAGGTTACAATCGAGAAGAAGCGTCTTGTTGGTGAGTATGCCTTTTGGGTCCCCGTCCGCTGCTATCCGGTGCGCCTCGTCCAGAATAACGACACGCGCGGAAAAATCAGCGGCAAGGCTCAAATCGTGCGTTGCCATGATGATGGTCTTACCGGAGCTGCAAAGCGCTGCGAGAAGTTCGACAAGCCAGACCTGCGTTCTCGGGTCAAGGCCGTTTGTGGGCTCGTCGAGTATAAGGACCTCGGGGCCGGAAGAAAGCACCGAGGCTATGGCAACCTTCTTTTTCTCGCCGCTGCTTAAGGTATACGGGGCGCGGTCTCTAAGGTGCCCGAGCCCGAGCATCTTAAGCGTGTCCTCGACGCGTCCCTCTATCTCCTCTTTAAGAAGCTTAAGCTGGCGCGGCCCGAATGCTATCTCCTCGTACACGGTGGGGCAAAAGAGCTGAGAGTCGGCCTCGTGGAACACGAACCCAACGCGCTCTCTAAAGCCCGTTGAGTTAAAGCCCTTTTTCATGGGCTCGCCGTAGAACTTTATAACGCCCTTTGTCGGGTGGATAAGCGCGTCAAGAAGCTTAAGAAGCGTTGATTTCCCGGAGCCGTTGGCGCCGAGCACGGCAGTGCACTCGCCCTCGTAGAACTTGAGCTCGATGTCGTTTAGCGCCTGAAAGCCGCCGTAGCTGTAGCTTACGCGCTCGATGGAGTATAGTTCTTTTCTGTGCATTCCTTATGCCCCCGGAAATTCTATAACGTAAACGAGATAAAGAAAAGAAAAAAAGCCGCAAATACGAAAAAATAATCCTTGAAGGCGAGTTTTGGCGGCTCAGGCGTTATCAGGGAGCCGCCAAAACCCCTCGCCCTCATGGCCATCGAGACCTCTTCTGCCGTGGCAAACGACCTCTCGAAAAGAAGCGCTGCCCCAAAACCGGCCCACCCTGCGGCACCCCTAAATCCTTTGCGGCTGACAACGCGCGCCTTTCTTGCCATGCTGAAATCCTCCATAAACCTCGCTACCACGAACACGTAGCGAAAAGCCATGAAAAGAGCCGATGTAAATAGCGCGGGCAGCGGCAGCGCGCCAAAACCTTCGAAAAGTTCCTCCTCTTTTGTGGTCAACAGAAGAAGCGCAACGAACGAGGCCATGACAAAAACCCTCAAAACAAGCTTCGATAAAATCAGCGCGCCGTCAACGGTTACGACAAGTTCTTGCGGATAAAACGCCACGGAGTAGAGCTCTGCTCCGGGCGTAAAAAACGAGAACGCCACAGGAAGCGCGACGATGAACGTAAAAAGCGCCGGCACGACTACTCTCCTGGCAACAGCGCGAAGCGTAAGCGATGACATCCACGCAAGGAACACCGCAAGCCACAAAAAGGCCAGCAGCGGCTCAAACTCGTTTACAACGCCTGCGGCTGCCGTAACTGCAGCAAGCCCCGCTATCTTTGCCCTCGCGTCCACGCGCTGAAGAAGCCCGAGCCGTACGGCAAAGGAATGCGCGCCGAATACAGAGCGCAAAAAAGCGGCTGCGGCCTTAAGGTTGGCCTCGACCACTCCGGCCCCAAGCCTTTTGCCGCGTTCGTAAGACGGCCGTTTTCCGGTAAGCCAGCCCGGCACTATCATCTTTTTCTCCTGAACCTTTCAACAACATACATAAGAAGCACTATCGCCATGCTGCCAAACACCGCAGAGGCTATGTACTCAACCACCGGCATCGAGCCGGAAACAGTATAATCCGGGATAACGCCGCTCCAAAACTCGCCCCAGCGCCGTATGCCTTCGGGCACGTACCCAAGCCTTGCTTCAATTTCGGCAATACTCCACTCGCCCCATGCCGCGTCCTTTGCAATGAGCCCGAGCGGGGTAAATACCGCAAGCACTATAATTGCCGATACCAGCCGATTCCTTTTTACCATGAGCGCATCCGTAATATCAACAAACGTCCCCTTCTTCATAAGCAGGGCAACTACGAGCGCGGTCATGAGCCCCTCGGCAGGAGCGACGATTAAAAGATGCGGCGCCATCACGGCCGTAAGCGTAACCTTCAAGGGGTAGGGCGCGTAGAGCGGAACCCCGGCATCCGAGACCGAAAGGATTGGCTGCACGCCAAGCTCCATTGCCGTAAGGAACGCCGAGACAGAAGATGCCAGGTACGCGGCAATAAAGGCCGCGATTGCGCTCATTCTAACGCTTCCCCTGCCTCCCGATAAAAGCCCGAACACGTGCGCCGAGATAACGGCCATCACAAGAGCGATGTTGAAGGCGTTTACGCCGTATGTGGTGATGCCGCCGTCGGCGAATACGACGGCCTGAAGAAGAAGGGCGATGCTCACTGCGGCAACGGCCGGCCATGGCCCGAGCATTATGGCCAGTATGGCCGTGCCTGCCACGTGCGCGCTCGTGGCGCCGGGAAGAGGAAAATTAAACATCATTATGACAAATGAGAACGCTGCGCCAAGGGCAACCAGCGGGGCCTTGAGAAAGGCGTCTTCGCCATCTTTACGCGGTTTTCTAAAGGCCATGTACCAGGCAGGCAGCATTGCCGCGTAGAACGCGCCGCAGGTAGCGGGGCTAAGATATCCGTCCGGTATGTGCATTAAACGGCAAAACCTCCATTATATATCGAACACGGCGCAGACCGCATAAACCAAAGAACCCCTCTTCCGTAAAAAGAGGGGTTCTCCCTGTAAATGCGGCGCACGGCCCATGCATATTTTATAACCTCAAAGGCCGCGCCGTGTCAAGACGTTACCGCTATATCTATATATGTTCGAGCGAGAGCACGTTACTATCGAAAAGCATGGTCTTTAGCTTCCTTATGGCCCTGCCCTCTATCTGGCGGATACGCTCCCTTGTTACGCCGAATTTTTTACCTATATCGTCGAGGGTAAGGGGCTCTGTGCCAAAGCCAAAGCGCAGCGTTATCACTTCCCTTTCGTTACCTTCGAGCTTCCCTATCCACTCCCTTAGCCTCTTGCCGCTTACCGCTCTGCTTACCTCGGCCTCGGGGTCGAGCGCTGCGTCGTCTGCCATCTTATCAAGAAGCGTTCTGTCGTCATCGCCCGAGAGCTCTGCATCCACCGAGCTTTGCCTGACGTTCACGCTCTCTAACTTCTCTATATAATCGCGCCCTATGGCAAGAAGCTTTGAGAGCTCTTCCTTAGACGGCTCCCTGTTTGTCTTTGCCGAGAATTCAGCCCTTGTCCTGCTTATCTTGTTTATCTCTCCGTGCACGTGCACCGGCATTCTAACGACAAGGGCCTGGTTCATAAGCGCCCTGTCTACCGCCTGCCGTATCCAGTACGTCGCGTAGGTCGAGAAACGAAACTTGAGGGACGGGTCGAACTTCTCAACGGCCCTTATAAGCCCTATGTTGCCCTCTTCTATGAGGTCCTGCACGCTAAGGCCCTTGTTGGCGTAGCGCCTGGCTATGCCGATAACGAGCCTTAAGTTCGAGAGTATCATCCGCTCGCGCGCCTCTTTATCGCCCTTCTTCGCCCTGACTGCGAGCATCGATTCCTCATCCGCACTGAGAAGCGGGTACTTTCTTACGTGCCTGAAGTAAGAGAGCAGGGCATCCGGTATCGCTTGAGTGGTCGAATCGTCGTTTTCGCGTTCTTCATCGCTTGCGTAATTGTAGTGTCCCATGGCTGGCCTCCTTAAATTACCCTGCATCCCTTATTTCAAGCATCTTCTTCGCGGCGCGCTTTAAGCGCCGCGAAGAAGAACCCGGCTCCTAATACTTCGAAGAAGCGTACTTCTTAAGCCCCTTCTCATCTGGCTTCATGCCGTCAGCGCCCTTTTTCCAATCGGCAGGGCAGACCTCGCCGTGCTTCTCAACGAACTGGATGGCGTCTATGATTCTCAGTATCTCGTCCACGTTCCTTCCAAGCGGAAGGTCGTTTATGGTTATATGCTTTATGGTCTGGTCCTTGTCGAGTATGAAAACACCCCTTAGAGCGATGCCCGGCTTCTCAAGAAGCACGCCGTAGTTTCTGGCAATGCTTTTATCAAGATCGGCAACGAGCGGGAAGGCGACTTCTCCGATGCCGCCCTGATTACGCGCGGTATTTCTCCACGCATTATGCGAGAAGTGGCTGTCTACAGAGATGCCAACTACCTCTGCGCCTTTGTCCTTGAATTCCTTGATCCTGTCGCTAAGCGCGATAAGCTCGGTCGGGCACACGAAGGTGAAATCGAGCGGATAAAAGAACAGCACCGTGTACTTGCCCTTAAAATCCGTAAGCTTTAATTCCTTCATCGTTCCGTCTGCGTGAACCGCCTGCGCCGCGAACTCAGGAGCCTTGCCCTGCACTCTTGCCTCTGACATTTTGATACCCTCCTTATTAGTGTGTTTTATTTTTATGCTTCTCTATCCCTTATATACTACCTGACCTCGGGCCTCGGCGTTGAAGCAACCGAAGGCGGAAGGGCCGGCATCCTGACTACCGGATGCTCGCCTGTAAGCGCCTTTATGAAGGCTACGATATCCGCCGTCTCCTCGTCTGTAAGGTCCTTATTAAGCTGCTTCTTGCCCATTATCTTTACGGCCTCTTCAAGCGTCCATACGCTGCCGTCGTGGAAGTACGGGTACGTAAGTTCTGCGTTACGAAGGGACGCGACCCTGAAACTCTTCTTATCTGCCTCTTTCTTTGTAACGCTAAAGCGGCCCTCGTCGCTGCCGTAGTCGAAAGAAGTAAACTTTGCTCCGCCGACATTAACTCCGTTGTGGCATGCCACACAACCTTTATCGACAAAGAGCTTAAGCCCGTTCTTCTCGGCCTTCGAGAGAGCGCCGTCCTTGCCCTTAAGATACGCGTCAAAGCGCGAAGGGGTTATAAGGGTTCTCTCGAACGCGGCTATTGCGCGCGCGACGTTCTTATAATTAAGCGGCTCGGCGTCATCCGGAAACGCCTTCCTGAAAAGTTTTTTGTACTGGTCGATGGAGCCAAGCCTCTCAAGCACAAGGGCCTCGTTCGAACCCATCTCTCCCGGGTTAAGTATCGGCCCGCCTGCCTGCTCTTCTACGTCCTTTGCCCTGCCGTCCCAGAACTGCGTTCCGTTTAGGGCCGCGTTAAATACCGTAGGAGCGTTCCTTGGCCCTATCTGCCAGCCGTGGCCTATGGAGGTCGAAAGGTTATCTACGCCGCCGGTTGAGATGTTATGGCAGGAATTGCAGCTTAGAAAGCCGCTCTTCGATAGCCTAGGATCCATGAAGAGCATCTTCCCCAGTTCCTCCCTTGCGCCGTTTGACTTATCGGCCGCATTCTCGGCAATGCCGTCGGTAAGAGGCTTAAAGTGCCCCTTCACCGCGTCCTTTGCCAAAACGTCCTCTGCGCCAAAGAAAGCAAACGCCGTAACCGCTACTGCAAGTAATATATTCTTCATCATATCCCTCCCCTTTTTTTGTTTTTCTCCATGCAAGATGCGCAAACTCCGAAAAAATTGACCTGCCTTGAAGAAACCTTGAACCCCATGAGTTCGTCTTCGTTCACCTTAAGGGCATTTGAGAAATCGGCGTCAACGTCCATTATCCTGCCGCATGAGGTGCAGATGACATGGTTATGCGGCTCGCACCTGGTCTCGTAGTGGCGCCTGTCTCTGTCGATATTGACCTCGCATAAAAGCCCCTTTGTCTTGAGGGCCTCGACAGTGTTATAAACGGTTGCAAACGAAACGCTTGGGTACTTTTTCTTTATGGCCTTGAATATATCGTCCGCAGTCGGATGCTTAAGGTTGCCCTCGAGGAACTCGAGTATCGCAATGCGCTGCGGGGTCATCTTTATGCCAAGACCGCGGTATCTACCTATGTCTATCTTCATATGAGCATAGCCCTGAATTAACGTTTTTTAATAAACTAAAATGGCTTCAATTTGATATCAACTCTTATCTTAGAATTACTATAATCTACCTTGTCTCCCTTGTCAAGCTTTTTTGTGGGGGGATGGACGCAGAGCAACCATGACATATATCATTGACCAAAGCCCCTCTATTTGAGAAAATCTATCTATAGAAAAAATCGCGGTACCAAGGAGGATAGATGCTTTTTTCCATACTGCACATACTGCACGTGCTCGCTGTTATTGCATGGATAGGCGGGCTTGCCTTTATAACGATAGTGGCCCTTCCGATGGTCATAAAGATGCCGGACGCGCTCCAAAAGGTTCTTCTCTTTAGCCGCATAGAGCACAGGTTCGCGCCTCTTGCGAGGGTCTATAACGCTGTTACAGGCATCACTGGCTTTGCCATGCTCTATATGGCAGGGTGGCAAAGCATAGTGTTTACAAAAGAAGGCCTTGGGCTCCTTATCATGATGGTAATCTGGTTTTTCTGGGCAGTGATGCTATTTGGGCTCGAGCCGCTTGTCATAAGAAAGATGCTCGATAAGATGATGGCCGGGGATAAGAAAATAGATATAGAGACTATATTCTCGCGGATGAACGCGCTCCACTACGTGCTGCTCTTTGTCTCGCTCGTTGCGAGCGCTGCGGGGATAGTTTTCGCGCACAGGTATTCTTTTTAAAGGGTCCTTTCCCTGACAGCGCGCTACCCAGGCCCTCTATCTTCATGAGGGCCTTTTTTATCGAAAGCCCTCCTGAATATCCCCCAATCGAACCCTTTGCAACGACCCTGTGGCACGGTATTATTATGGGTATCGGGTTTTTGCCGCAGGCAGAACCCACTGCGCGCGCCGCACCAGCGTTACCAAGAGAGCGCGCTATGTCGCCGTAGGTCGTTACATGACCGTAAGGGATTCGAGATATCTCTTTCCAAACCGCCTTTTCAAAGGCGCTGCCAGCGGGCTTTAGCCTTAAGGAAGAGAACTTCTCGCGCTCTCCTGAAAAATATCTTTTAAGCGCCAAAGCCGCCTTCCTGGCCTCATGTTGAGCATCGGCGGCAAAACACCCCTGCGCTCCTCCAATCGAGACCTCTACAACAAAGCCGTCTTTTACAACAACGCTGACGCTGCCAACTGGCGTATCGGCAATGCTTACGGAATCCGACACTGAGCCGTCCGAAGCCTTTATCGTGCGTTTGACTGCCATAGCGCGATTATACCAGAACTACTCCAGGAAAACATCGTGCGCCGAAAAAAATGTGCGGGGATATTGGTCTTGAGAGATTAGGGCGGAAAATACCTACTGCGCAAGCGTTTCGCCGGACGGCCTGATGGAGGCCACCTCGGTTACGGTCTTTGTCGAGAGCTTTGCCACAAGCCCTGTTTTTGCCGCATTGAAGGCTGCAAGGTCGCTGTCCTTAAGCTTCTTTGCCGGCGGGCTCTTTATGCCAAGCGGATTTACGAGGGCGCCGTTGATGCGTATCTCGTAGTGCAGGTGCGGCCCCGTGGATATGCCTGTTGAGCCCACGTACCCCACGACATCGCCCTGCTCGATACGCCGGCCCTTACGAACGTCTCCGGATATCCTTGATAAATGCCCATAAGAGGTCGAGTACGCCGCGTTGTGCTTTACGACCACAACATTGCCATACCCACCCTTCCACCCCGCGTACTCAACGCGCCCGGCCCCGGCCGACTCAACAGGGGTGCCTGTTGGGGCGGCGTAATCTATGCCGTGGTGCGGCCTGAAACGTTTCAAAATTGGATGATACCGGTTACGCGAAAAATAGCTCGATACGCGGCGGTACCTTAGCGGGGACTTAAGAAGCGCCCTCGCAACACTCGTGCCATCGGCGTCGTAGTAACCGCCCTTGCCGGTTGAATCGACAAAGTAAAAGGCGGAGAATTTTTTACCGTCATTAACTATCTCAGCCGCCATCACACGTCCGGTGGAAACGTATCTCGTAAATTCCTCTGTTCCGGGCTCCCTTGCATAAACGTTTTCGTAGACAACGGAGAAGGAATCGCCGGTTCTTATATCGGTTGAGAAGTCCACGTCCCAGGCGAATATATCGGAGAGTTCCATGATGATTTTCGGATTAACTCCCGCGCCAAGCGCCGACTCATACAAAGAGCTCGATATGACGCCGCCCTTTATCTCGGTTATAACGCTGCTCTCGAGTTCCAGCATGCGCGCGCCGTATCCGGCCTCGCCCTTCTCGACCCTTACGCCGTGAAGAGAGTCATAGTAATATTCAACGCTTTTGAATTCGGCATCGAGGAACTCAGCCTTAAGCGTATCGCCTTCCTTAAGTTTACGCAAATCATAATGCTCGCCAAAACGTGCTATCACGGCCCTGGCTTCGGCATCGGATATACCAAGGCCCGTAAGAACACCAAAAAAAGTATCGCGCCTGCCGACTATCGCCTCTTTGGTGTTTACAGGCCTCAGAGGCATGTCCCTGGACAGGCGAAGCGCTTCGACACCGCTCGATATAAGCGCCGATGCCGAGGGCCCTGCGCTCATAAGCGTAAACACAAGCGCTGCAGCTGTGCCAAGCACGAATGTCATGAGGGCCCACTTTTTAAGGAATCCTTTGGAAGGAACAATCCGGCTTATTATCTTCTGCCGGTCGGTGGAGAGTCTTGAATCTTTTTTGAAGTAATAATCCATCTAAGGGGCTACCCCGGGATGTTTCTCAGGATTTTCGGACTGTTAGGGCCAATACCGCAGAGGCCATTATAAATAATACCCTGATTCCCCTGATAAGTCAAGGTGTTACGGCAAAAAAGCAAGCGGCTTTCCGTAAGGAAGACCGCCTGCAGAAACAATCATCATAAAACACCGATGACGTGTGTTACTTATGGCACGAATTACAAAGCTGCGTTTCCTCCTTACGAAGCATGTTGGAGAAATTGCCGCCATGCGCCGGGTGACAGGTCGTGCACATGATGTTGCCTGCGGCGTCATAAGGCAAATCCTTGCTCTGCGTGGTTTTTCCCCATCTGACAACGCCTATCGGATGAACAGTCTTCTTATGTATCTGACCTGCGTGACACGCTTCGCACGCCGACATATTGGCGTCAAGAAGCTTTTTAAGCCCTGGGTAATGCGGCTGGTCGCTGCTGCGCGCCTCGGACGTCTGCGTCTCGCTTAACTCCACTGTAGCCTTTGCGCGCTTATTGACCTTCCATTTAACAACCACCTTGCTCCCCGCCTTTACCACCTCAAAGCCCTTCACCGCCGGATATGCCTTTGCCTTAGTGTCATTACTTTTCTGCGAAAACGGCTTATCGACTTTGAATTTTATTATATCGGAAGCCGCGATATTGCCGAATACATCCTCCGACGACACCACCATATAATAAGTCTCCCCAGGAGAAAGCCTGTCGAGAGAGACCTTATGCCTGTTCAGATACACATTCACCTCTCCAGCATTCACTGCCAAAGTACCGAGCTTCTTCGTCTTTCCGTAATCGACCTTTGACCCGGCCGGCGTATCGGTATCCCATTCAACAACGGCGCTATAAAAAAGCCCGCTGGACACTTCGCTTATCCTCACATTCGAGATCACCGGCATTACGTTTTTATCGGAAAGAGAGCCTTCCTGCTCCCCACCCACAACATTTACCGGCTTTACCGCCGCCTGTTTGGACATGTCGTCCGTTACCCTGAACCCTATGGCATAGGAAACGCCCTTCTTCAGCTCCACTACCGCCATACCCTCCTCGGCAGGCGTCTCGACATTCATCTTTACTGGTTTGCCCTTGGGCTCTATGTGGCATACTGCGCAGGAGGTATCCGCCTTCGGATGCGGAACACTGTACTTGCTCATCTGCGTCAGCACCTTGCTGTGGCACTCAAGGCACGGATTGCCGGAAGTGCTGCCTTTAACGGCCTCGGCCTTACCTGCATCCACCTTGCCGTCTTCGGCGCCTTCTACAGGCGCTGTAACGCTAAGCTCCGTCTCGTTGACGGTGCTGTTTAAATAATTTGCTGGTATCTCTATCGGCCTTGTCGGCGCAGCCCCGGCCTTAACGCCTGTCATGTAGCCAGGCTCTATTACCACCTCGCCGGAAACAGCCGGATTGGAGCTCTTTACCGCAACCTTGCCCTCTATGCCAAGTATTCTCGTTTCCTCTCCGGTATCCTTTACTATAAAATCAGTGCCCTTTATGCCTGCAACCGCAGTAGCGGTCTCGATTCTGAAGTTCGAGTCCTTGGAACCAAAGAAGCGACTTACTATGGACCTCATCGTCCCTCTCGACATACTTATGACGGAAACACGCTCCTTCTTTGCCGGCTCAACGGCATATCCCTTCATCGTGATGGTAGAGTTCTCGGCAAGGGACAATATGGTATCGTCCTTCATCAGAAGCTTTGCCTTTGAAGACGAAGAGGTAACGACCGTGTCGCCGACAAATACCATCTCCTGCCGTTTGACCTGCACCCTTTCGCCGCCCTTGCGCTCTATTAAAACAATACCGCTCCACGACACTACCGCGCCGGCAGTGACCTTCTTGGTTGCCGCATAAACGGAGACCGCAACACAAACCACGGCAACAAGCGCAACAACTACGGCAAAAAAACCTTTTTTTGCGCCATAATAGGATTTCGTCATATCGCATTTCCTCCCTGCAAGATTGATTAAAACAAGACCGGATGCCGGCAACACTTACTGCCGACGCATTGAAAAAATTGAAAGGAATAGACCAGCTCTAGGACACATAATACCTAAAACAAACGCATTAGTCAAGGTGTAGCGCCTGCCGCAAAAAACCGGGGCCGTTTATACAAACGGCCCCGGTAAAAACCAAGCAACATCTGCCTGGCCCGCACCCTACTTATTGTGGCAGGAATCACAGAGTAACGACTCTTCGTCGCGAAGCATCTTGTCGAACTGCCCGCCATGTCCGGGATGACAGGTCGAGCACATGATATTGCCGGACGCGTCATACGGCAGCTTGGGATTTTTCTTCGCCATCACCCATCTCATGGATCCTACCGGATGACCGGTCTGTTTATGAGAACCGCCCCCGTGGCACGTATTGCAGGCATCAACGCCGACGGCCGCGCCACTTTTGAACCCGGGATAATGCGGCTTATCCTTGGTTCTCACCTCACTCTCCTTTAACTCAACGGCCACCTTCACTCTCTTATTTGCGCCCCAGCTAAGGACCGGCTTCCCTCCGGCATTAACCAGCTTAACCCCTTTTAGTTCCGGCGGCAATGCCGCATTCGGATCCTCGTCGATATTGGCAAATGGTTTTTCAACAAGGAACTTGATTGCCTGAGAAAGCACCGCCTTGCCGAAAATATCCTGAGACTCGGCAGATATATAATACGTCTCGCCGGACTTGAGCCTGTCGAGCCTTATCCTGTGACGCATAAGATAAACAGAATCTCCGGCTTGGCTTCTCACTATCGTCCCAAGCGTCTCTGTTTTGCCAAAATTCACCTTTGCCCTCGTCGGCTTATTCGTGTCCCACTCGACCACGGCCGCAAAAAACATGCCTGCCACAACCTCCGTTACCCTGAGGTTCGAAATAACCGGGGCGCTACCGTCATCAACCAAGCCAGGGGCGCCGCTGCCAGAAGCAACGACAATAGGGCCGGCCGAAGCCGTTCGCGCCACTCCATCCGTAAGCTTTATCGTTACATCATATGCGATACCATCATTAAGAGCCATGTCTATCAAGCCTCCGTCCGTAAAAATATCGGCGGACAGGACAACCGGCTTATCGAACGGCAACAAATGACATACGATGCACGATTCATCGCTCTTTGGATGCGGAATCCTGAAGGTAACCATTTTCTCCCTCACAGGAGCGTGACACTCGATACAAGATATGCTTTCTACCGTCTGGGCGCCAAACTCCTCGCCCCCTGCGGCAGATGCCGCAGCATCACTTACCTCTGTAACGCTTATATCCGTTGAGTTCAAGAGCTGATCCAGATAACCATCTGGGATATCGACCGGCTCCGTCGGCGGCTTGCCCTGGGTAACGGTAGTCATCTTCATGGTTTCCACATCGACCGTGCCTACAACATTAGGGTCGACATTCGTAACGGTAACGATCGAAGAAAGCACAAGCACCTCGGTTTCACCGTTCTCTTTAACCACCTGTAACCAGCCGGTACCCTTTGCGCCGGCGACCGCGGTCGGAGATTCGACGCTGAACTTGGAATCCGCCCCCCCGAAGAAGCGGCCCGCATAGGTTCTCAAAACTCCCCTTGTCATTTTAATGCGTGTCGTGCGCACGTTCTTCGTGCTGTCGACAGCATAACCCTCTATCTTAAAGACCGTCTTGGCGGAAAGCGCCATAACCGTATCGTCCTTCATCAAGAGCTTCGCCATCGAGCCCTCCATGGTCTCTATGGTATCGCCCTCGTACAATGTCTCCTGGCGCTCCACCTCGGCCTTGCCGCCGGCAGCGCGCTCTATATACACGCTTCCTTTCCATGAAATAACGGCTCCGGCCGACACCTTCTTTTGCGCCGAATAAGTTGCCGCAACCAGCAGGAACACGGCAAGCACCGCCAAGCCTACAACTCCTTTGAACTTCAGAAAACCTCGCGCAGATAGCGCCATCGCACGCTTCCTCCTCGTCATTTGTGTTTGCCAAACTCTTGTACAAGACCCGGTATGAATATACTCGTCCGCGCCCGGATAAAAACCATACATGCGGACCTCGCCCCGAAACCCTTCTTAAAATAACACTGCGCACCCCCGGCCCGTTCCTAGCCGCTTACCTGCGCAGGCAGTTTATTTTCCCTTTCCCTTGGCGCCGCCCTTAGTTTTCTCGTCTTCCTTATCGGTCACTGCGGTAACGCTTATCTCCGTATTAGCCATTGCCTTACTGAGCTTATCTGCGGCCGCAACCGCCGGCTCGGAGGGCGCCTTGGCCTTTTTAATTTCGGTCACAGTACCTGCCGCTGCCATTACTCCTCCGGTTATGTTTGGGTCGGAGCTTGTCACCGCCACCTTGCCCTTAAAAACAACAACGGCGGCATCGGCATCGGTACCGGTCACTGCAAAGTCGGCGCCGTTTGCCACAACTGACGACACCTCGGACCCAACAGAGACATCCGAGCTCTTGGACTCCGGCAAAGCGCTTATCACGGCGCGCACAGAGCCTTTCTTAACCTTAACAAAACAGCTACGTTCGCGCTTCTTCGTATCAACGACATAGCTTGTAACCTCGACAGTCGTCTTTGGGGCCAGCGACAACACAGAATCGTCTTTCATGAAAAGCTTCGCCCTTGCGCCGTCGGCCGTAACAACGGCATCGCCCACATACACAGTCTCCTGCCCCTTGACCTTGATTGTCTCGCTCTCGGAACGGACTATTTGAACATCCCCGGTCCAGGACACGAGCATCCCTGCTGAAACGGTTTTTTCGCCGGCAAAGGCCTGGCCAACGCCCATTGACATGACAAACACCGCCAACAAAACGGCAAAAACAACCCGCCTTAAACTCCTTGCACCAGGCATCATAACACACCTCTTCCTATTCAATTGTATTTGGGTAAATCGGGGTAAAACCTTTACTAACGCTGCTCTATACTTGTATAACGCACACCGTGGCTGCCGGTGTATTTCTGTGTAGGCCGAAAAATCCTGTTCGTTCTTAGCTGCTCGACCCAGTGCGCGAGCCATCCGCTCACGCGCCCCATCGCAAATATGGGGGTAAAAAGCTCTGACGGTATGCCTATGCCCTTAAAGAGCACGCCCGAGTAGAAATCAACGTTTGGGTATAACTTCTTATGCGAAAGCCTTTCTAGCACAACGCGCTCTATTTCCTCGGCTATCTCGAGCATCGCTGCGAGCCCCGATGCGCCTCCGGAGGAAAAAAGCCTTTTCGCGTATAATTGCATCACAAGGGCCCTCGGATCCTTTGTCTTGTATATCCGATGCCCAACGCCCATTATCTTTTCTTTTTTATCTATCTTGGTGCCTATGTAAGCGGCCGCTGCTGCTTTGTCGCCTATCGAATCGAGCATCTTTACCACTTCTTCGTTCGCGCCGCCGTGAAGCGGCCCTGAAAGAGTCCCTATTGCCGAGGACACTATCGTGTACGGATCGGCAAGGGTGGAACCGACAACGCGCGCGCTAAATGTTGAAGCGTTCATCGTATGGTCGGCGTGAAGTATCAAGACGACGTCGATGATGCGCTCGGTCAGTTCATCGGGCTCTTTCTCAAAGAGCATGTAGTAAAAATTCGCGGCAAAGCTTAAATCGTTACGCGGCGCGATAGGGGCATCGCCGTGCCTTAGTCTGTGGCACGCGGCAACTATCGTCGGCATCTTGGCGATTAGCCTTACAATCGACCAATAGCGCGTTTCCTCGTTTAGCACGTCCCTTGCCGGGTAATACATACCCATGGCCGAGGTAACGGCCTGAAGATACTCCATGGGGTGCCCGTTCTCAGGCAGACACTCCATCATACGCTGAATCTTCAGCTTAAGCCGCGTATGCACGCGTATGTCGCTTGTAAATCTGTCGAGTTCTGCCCGTGCGGGCAGCTTGCCAAAAACCAGAAGATATGACGTTTCAAGGAACGTGCTCTTCTCGGCAAGCTCCTCTATGGGTATGCCTCGGTACTCGAGTATCCCTTTGTCGCCGTCTATGAAGCTTACGGCAGACTCGGCTGCTGGTATGCCCTCAAGCCCTGGCACGACATCCATAAGAAGTTCTTCCATAACATTACACTCTCACAAATAACCAACCCAAAAACTGAACTTTCAGGATGTGTAGGATGTATTTATTCTAATTTTCTGGTCACCAAAAGTCAAGCGCTTACTACAACCACCAGTTAAAACCTGCGCATAAGGCCATTGACAGGGGCGCCATGCTCGCATATCATAAGGTGGCGTAAATAACCGTCCGCATAAAAACCGTCCGGAGACGACACCAGGCAATGCGTAGCATAATAGCAACCACCATACTTATCGCAGCAATCTTAACCCCGCTTGGTTCCTTTGCAAAAGACGAAGCTACAAAAGGCCGCATCACAGTAAAGGCCGGCACAGCCTCCCCTGCCGGATTCATGCAGACCCCAAACGGCGGTAAGGACGCCTCCGCAAGCCTTAAGCGGCCGACAATACGCGAGTTCGGGGTAAAAAACAGCATCCCGGTCTACGAGATATCCGCCCAAACAACGCTCGCCCCGTACTCCGTGTACGCAAGGGCAGAGCTTATACGCATACAAAGCTGGCACGTGCTTGAGAGCGATTTGGAGTGCAGGATATACTTTGCCGCAGGCAAGCGTATCAGGACGCATCTTCTGTTCGACACCTACGGTCTCGGCGTAAAACGCGACTTCGAACTTTTCACCCCAAAGGCAGAGGTTACACTCCTTAGCTACTCGATAAAGCTCGAATCCGACGGCTGGATGGAGTTCGCGCGCCGCTCATACACCAAGGCAGCCCTTAGGGTAGGCGCTGAAAAACGCTTCAATGCCCCGGGCGGCGAACTCTACATCGACCTCATGGGCTCGGTGCCTCTACCCTACACTCCCAACATCACGGAAGCCTCAGTTGGCTATGATATGCACTTTTTCGAAAAATCGCTTACAGCGGGCATAGCGGCCAAGTACCAACTCTCCGAGTACGAAGACAAGCAGCCCATAGCAAACCATGTAAAGCTCGAGCTCAAAAAAGCAGTTTTTCTTTCTCTCGGGTATTCGTTCTAAGAGCTTGACCACGCCGTTTTAAGCAATATACTTTAATAAAGAAAGGAGGCTGTCTATGAAAAAAATCCTTATCACCCTTGCGCCCGGGTTCGAGGAAATCGAGGCGCTAGCAACAGCCGACATACTTAGAAGGGCCTCTGCCAATGTAACACTCGCGTCCACTGTAAGCGGCCCGGTAGAAGGAAGAAACGGCATCAAGGTGCTTGCCGATACCACCCTCGATGAAGCGGCAAAACACGACTATGACATTATAATACTTCCGGGCGGCGCAAAGGGCACGGAGAATTTGAAGGCAGACAAGCGCGTAAAAGAACTCATAACGAAACAGGCGGCATCCGGAAAACTCCTTGCCGCAATATGCGCGGCACCTACTATACTCTCGGCAGCAGGGCTGCTAAAGGGCCGCAAGGTCACATCGCACCCATCTGTAAGAAAATCGCTCGATGCCGCTAAAGTTACAGATGACAGGGTCGTTATAGACTCCAACATAATAACCAGCCAGGGCCCCGGAACAACGCTCGAGTTCGCGTTCGCTCTCGTTGAGATACTCTACGGCAAGGAAAAGGCTACGGAAGTAAACTCAGGGGTTCTGGCAAGGCTCTGACATATTCCACAAAAAAACGGGCGCAGCATGCGCCGCGCCCGGATGATACCGCCTTAACGGCCTACACCTTTTCGCCGCTAAAAAACGCCCAGTACCCGGCAGCCAGGCCCCAGACCGCGTTAAATGCAAGAACAAACGCGGGGGTCGTGTACCCGAGCTCTATTCCCAGAACCCCCTTGTCCATGACAAACGGATACACGTAGAAAAGCTGCAAGGCCGATGGCACCACACTCACGATAAGGCCTTTTCTAAGAGTGCTCCAGTCTTTCGGAAAAGGAAGGAAAAAGAGCATGGCCCACACCCCGCCCCATACTATCTTTGGCAGGAGATACGCCTCGCTAAGCTTGGACGACACCTTATAGCCGAATGCGAGCTTTGTATCCCCCATTCCGGCTGCCCAGAAAAGCAGCGCGTTTACAAGGCCGCCTACTGCGCCTGCGGCAAAGAATACGGATATACGCTTAAGCATGAAAGAACCTCCGTTTTGAGCTGATATTCAATCCTTAAAAAGTATATATCAACACAGCGCCGCCTGCAACAGCAATAAAAATATGGTGTTTGGCAATAATTACGGTATATAATAATTCGACTGAAAACTATCACTCTGCCAACAGACCAATGGAAATAAAAGCAGCCATAATAGGCCCGGGCAGGCAGCATAACGGCACCGGAGAGTACGTCGCGAAGTACCTTCGCTCACTTGGCGTAGAGGTAACGGACATTGCCGCAACTTCGGCTGCGAGCGCGAAGGCGCACGCGATAGCCCTACGAGACAAATATGGCATCGAAGCAGCGGCGCACGCGAACACAGAAGAGCTGTTTAAGAACGGCTCATTCAACGCCGTTGCCATATGCACGCCTACCGAGGCGCATGAAAAGGACATACTTCTCGCGCTAAAGCACAATAAGCACGTGTTCTCGGAAAAGCCCCTTATCTGGGGCAAGAACATGGCGCCGAGGGCGGCCGAAATAGTCAAAAATTTCTATTCATCTTCCCTTGTTTTGCATTATAATGTTCAATGGACATACGCGCTTAAATATTATGACAGGCTATACGGCAAGATAGCGCCAAAGGACGTTCTCTCGCTCGAGGTTAATCTTTCGCCGTCTAAGCCCGACGCCAAGTTCATGATAAAGGAAGCGGCGCCGCACGCAAACAGCATTGCCCTGGCCCTTGGGCTAAAGGGTGCGGACAGCCTCAAGATAAGCGGCAAAAATAACGGGATGGAGATTTCCTTTAAAACAAAGAACCAGGGCGGCAGGGATACAGACGTAAGATACGTCTTTAAATGCAAAGAAACGCAGCCGCGGCCCGCGTCCTTTACGATAAACAACAATACCGTAAGGCGCGAAGTAGACATGCACGGGTATAAGACGTTTTTCTGCTCTGACACGGAAAGAATAGAAATACCCGACCTGCTCCTCGACTCTGTAAGCGATTTTATCAAAAAGGTCAGGGACGCCAAAAACGGCAAAGTGGAAGAAGAAACCGCGATAACGGAAAACATGCGGCTCCTGGAAAAAATTTACGAGGCATATTGTGCAAAGGCATAGCATACACAGGTTCGCGGACAAACTCAGGCAGGATAAGGTATTCGCCTACACAAAGCGGAACATCGAGGCCGTAAAAAACGAAGGCCACGGCTCCATTGGCTCGCTCTTTTCATCGGAGAACGGCCGCCTGTGCTCTCCTGTGTCGATCAATATAGACCTGACACTTGCATGCAACTATAGATGCCCGCACTGCATAGATAAGCGCATAATAAACACATCGAAACAGATACCATTCGAGAATATCGTCTCTACCCTTACCACCCTAAGGCTTGCCGGGCTTAGAACGGTCATCATAATCGGCGGCGGAGAGCCAACACTCCATACGCGCTTTAGCGACGTTGTAAAGACAGCCAAGCTTCTCGGGCTTCGCATAGCGATAGTAACCAACGGCAGCAACCACGAGAAAATACTAGCCGTTGCCGGATACCTTAAAAAAGGCGACTGGGTAAGGCTCTCGCTCGATTCGGGCACCGAGGAAACATTTAACGCGCTCCATAAGCCACTAAAGAAGACGACCTTAGAAAGCGCGTGCCAGGGCGCTTCTCTTATCAAAAAAGCCAACCCCGAGGTCCAACTCGGCTTCTCGTTCGTGGTCATCACGCCGGAAACCATCGAATTCGACTCCTCGCTAACGGTAAACTACAAAGAGCTCGAGGCCGCAGCATCTATCGCCAAAAAGCACGGCTTCGACTACATATCGTTTAAGCCCTACCTTGTCCGCGACAAGGAAGGAAAGGAAACCATCCCCTACTTCACCGATAAAAAAAGCAGGGAAGTAAGCACAGTTGACGTGCTTAAAAAGTGCTTTAAGGCGGCCGAGAGGCACAAAGGAAAATCCTTCCAGGTAATAGCAAGCGTAAACCTCCTTAACATGCTCGATAAGGACAAATTGAATCTGCAGCCCAGGATGTGCCGCATGCAGGCATTCAGGCAGATAGTAACGCCGCTTGGCATATACGGCTGCCCGGCATACAGGGGCGACGACGTAAACATAATAGAAAATAAAGACGGCTACACAAGTGTCGGGAAGCTCATAAAGACAAGCAAAAAAACGGCCGCAATGATAAGGAACTTCGACGCATCGAAGGAATGCAGGCACATCGAGTGCATATACAACTCGACGAACTGGTGGCTCGAGGCCATGGACAAGGGCACGGCAAAAGGAAAAGAGGCCGCCCCCATCGCCTATACCCAGGACATATTCCTTTAGAAAGGGATTTTACAAATGACGGAAAAAACCGACGACCTTCCTCTAAAACTCGCAGCTGCGTGGATAACCGAGTACGTTGAACTAAGAAAGAATTCCGAGGAAACCGCGAGGCTTCTAAAAGAACGCGCAGACGACTTCGAGACCATACCGGTCCCCAGATCCCTTATACGCGAACTTTGCATAGAGCACGGCATAAAGGAAGACCTCCCGGTCCCGGTGCCGGAGACAAAGAGGGCTGCCATGGAAGCGCTCGTAATAAAGCTCGGATCGTACCTTGAAAAAGGAGACTCATTGGGCATACAGCGGCTCCTTACGAAGGACTATAAGGACGCAAACGGCAGAACAGCCTCTGAGATAAAAAAGGCTTTCGCGGATTTCTTCAAATCAACGGCAAAGAGACGCTTTATTCCGGTAGAAACGCACATCGAGAGCGCAAGGCAGGGAAGCTATACGGTAATTGTGCGCGGAGCATGGGAGGCTGCTGCAAAAGGGGAAAACAACGGCCCAACGCGCGAGTTCTTCACGCTCGTGCTTACCCTAAAAGACCAGAAAACAGGCGGCCCAAAAGTAAGCGACATCAAGAATGGCTTCTAAAAAAACCTTCCTCACACAGGGTCTATGTGTATGAAGGCCTTTTCTATGAACGGCAGCTTATGGAGCTCCCGTTCGGTATTTTTCCCTATGGCATGAGAGTCCAGGGTCGAGAGCGCCTTATCCACCTCTATATGCACCTCGACATGTATAAAATGCCCGACGTAATGCGCCCTCACGGTGTTTATGTCGCGAACGCCGCCAACACTCCTTGCAGCAGTCCTTATATCGCTTAACATCTCGGGTGGCGGGGCCTTGCCCATCAGATAATCTATATTCTCCATGCCGATTCTATAACCGGTAATAAGTATCCATATACTTATGACAAGCCCTGCCGCAGGGTCAAGCCACCAGTAGCCCTGCCACGCTCCTACAACACCGATTAACGCGGCCACTGCCACGAACACGTCGCAGAGCGAATCCACTCCGCTTGCGGCTATGGCAGGGCTTCTAACTTCCCTGCCGACCTTACGAAAATACCAGCTCATCGCGCCCTTGGCAACTATGGTCAGAAGCGGCACAAAAAGCGCAAAGGCCCCGACAACTGCCTTCTCCTGGTGCACTATCTTGTCTATCGAGGTCCTTATTATCTCGAACCCGAGTATGCCCGCGAATATGGCAACGACAAGCCCAGCTATGGGCTCGGCGCGTTTGTGGCCGAATGGGTGGCCTTCGTCAGCCTCCTTATCGGATATACGCACGCAGATGAATATTGCTATTGACGATACGGTATCTGTAAGGGAGTTGAATGCCTCGGATAAGAGCGCGACACTTCCCGAGAGAAGAGCGGCAGCGAGCTTTACGGCAAAGAGAGCGGCATTGGCGCCTATGTTGACAATCGTTGCCCAGAATGCCGCGGGGTTCATCTTCTTGGGTACTTTGGCTGTTTGTTCCACTGCCTGCATCCTAACGCCCGTTGGATGACGAATCCAAGGCGTGAGAGAGGCTCTGCCTTGCCACTATATAAAAGCTCTGCGCCCATGCAAGAGGGCAGTTCCAGTTCATCTCGCCTCCGCTATAGAGCTCGGGCACTCTGCCGTCCGGGGTCATTACGGCCTCGAGCTTGTCGATATACCAGGTGGCCTTCTCAACATGCTCCTTGTGCGTGCCAAACACCGCTCCGAGCGTAAATGCCTTCATCGCAAGCTTCGAATGCACGATGCTTAGCCACGCAAACCCAAGCGGCCACTCCGCCTCCCTGCCAAGCGGCGCCGAGGCATCGGCATTGTAGTAGAGGTCTCCCTGATAACGTATGACGCCGTTTGTGCGAACGAGCTGCTCCTCCACATTTTTCACTATCTGCAGGGCCTGCGCATCGCTTACGATGTTATAGGGCCAGACGAGGCTAAGCTGCGCCATGTCAAAGGGCCGCGCCGGGGACTCTGCCGGAAGAAGCTTATTTAACGCATCCCTGCCGTGTTCGATAAACTCCTGGGGCACGGGCAGGTACTCGCTTATGGCAACCTGGTGCGCGTACTTGTAATGATAGTACCCGTCGTCGTGCCACATCGTAAGACCTGCGAGCACAGAGCCTATGCTCGAAGAATGCAGCTCAGGGCCCTCCTCCCAAACCCCGAAGTCAGGGTCAGCGTGCCAGCCAACGGTTGTAAGGTAGAGGATGATGTCCCGAAGTAGTATTAGCGACTCGGCCCTGTCCGTGCCGAGCACGTTATAGCCTTTTTTTATGAGGTCGCCTGTCTTGTATAGAAAGAGGCCGAAGATATCCAACTGATGATGGCCCCACTCGTTTGTGATTTCATCGAGCGTTACCGGGTTCACCCTCGCGTGTATGCACTCTGCTGCGCAGCTTCCCATGAAGTGGCGCTTCCTTGCGCCCGAGGATATCTTGTGGCGGTACTTCTGGAATATCCTCAATATAAGGCGGTAGCTCTCGATTAGCTTATCATAGGCGCCGACGTACTCGTTGGCGTAGGTGGCATACATTATGTCGCGAAGCCAGAAGACGTTATAACGGTCCCCGCCCTTATCTCCCCTGTACGGAGACGCGATGTAGCCGCCGTTTAACTGCCTTAAGTTCTCGAGATGATGATAGGCAAGGATGAGCTTGTCCTTTGGCGACTGGTCGATGAACTTTCTGCCGTTGCCAAAGAGATTAGCTATGTCCTGCGATATTGTCGGTGTATCTGACGTCATAAATATCCCTCGACCGTAATGCCTTACGCTACGCCGGAGTCCATACTTTAAGCGCCCCTGGAAGCACCTTAAACGAGAGCTTTGCCGGGGCAAAGAACGCCTCGCCGTCTATCTGCGCCGGGGAAGCGCCCTCTCTCTCGACCTCTACAAAGGAAGTCTTTATCGCGCGGTAGTGCTTTGAAGAATCTATCGTGCCGCGTAGCAGCTTTATGCCGCAAAACAATGTGCCAAAGAACCCGACACCCTCGACAAGGCAGAGGTCAAGTAGCCCGTCGTCTGGCACGGCCTTTGGCGCGATTACGGCATTACCGCCAAACTCTCTCGTGTTTGCAACCGTTAACATAAGAGGGCTACACTCTATTACCCCGCCGTCGTGCTTTATCTTCACAATTCCTGGCTTATAACCAAAATACGCGGCAAAGGTGATTGGCACGTACGGCAGTATGCCGCGCTTCTTGTACGTCTTTGCCCACTCCGCGTACTTGGAGCTAACGACCGCGTCGAACCCTGCTCCGGCGGTCGAGAAAAAATACCTGTCGTTCATCTGCCCTGCGTCTATGGAACGGACAATGCCGGTCTTTAAGACCTTAACGGCATTTATCTTGTTAAAAGGTATCTTCAAAGCCCTTGCAAGGCCGTTACCCGAGCCTGCGGGTATTATGCCAAGGGCGGTATTGGTCGAAACAAGGGCAGAGGCGACCTCGTTAATGGTCCCGTCCCCACCCATGGCAAAGACAGTATCGTAGCCATTTCTAACGGCCTCTTTTGCAAGCTCGTGGGCATCGCCTCTAAACCTGCTGGCCTTGACCTCGAAGAACCCTGTCTCCGTGCCAAGGGCCTCGCTTATCGAGTCAGCCACCACCTCGGCGCCGGCTCCTGAGCCTGCAGCTGGGTTTATTATGAACCTTACCTTCAAATACGCTCCTGATGCCGGATTAATAACGTCAACTTTTAAAGTATATGCATTATTCGGGTTTTTTCAAGCACTATCTCCCTTGATGCCCAAAAAACCGCAGGTTTTATTCGAATTTGCGATAAAATGCTTCCAAGATATGGGGACTAATAAAGAAGCTCTTCGAGGTTTACGAGGTGGCGCTCAAGGCCCATGTCCTTTGCGCCAAGGCCAAGGGAAGCGCCGATGAGCTGCGCAAGGTGGAACACAGGAAGATTGATCTTTCTCCCGGCCTTTTTCTCTGCCTGGGACTGGTAGTTGTCGAGATTGATATGGCAAAACGGGCACGGAGTTACAACACACACAGCGCCCGAGTCCTTTGCGTCAATGAGCCTTGTAGCTGTCATGCGTATGGCAGTATCAGGACTTACCAAATCCGACTGAAAGCCGCAGCACTTTGTCTTACCCGAGTACTCGACAGGCTCTGCGCCAACGGCCTTGATTAAATCTTCTAGAGACTCGGGCTTCTCCGGGTCGTCGTGCCCAAGCGCAGAAGACGGCCGTAAGGTATGGCAGCCGTAAAACGGAGCGACCTTCAAGCCGTTCAACGGCCGCTTCACGTGCTTTGCAACCTCTGCAGCGCCAACCTCTTTATGAAGGACGTTTAGAAGGTGCGTTACCTCGACAGTTGCGCGATAGGTAAGCCCTGCCTCCTTTAGCACCTCGTTTACCTCATTTAGTAGCGAAGCGTCTGTCTTAAGCTTCAAGTTCGCGGAACGCATTATCATAAGGCATGTAGAGCAGATGGTAAGGATATCAACGCCCATTCTCTCTGCCTCTGAGAATATACGCGCATTAAGGGAGAGGGAAAGAAGCGGGTCAAAGTCGCCAACAAGCCCTGCGCCGCAGCAGTTGGCTCTCGGCATATCCATGAGCTCGATGCCAAAGGCAGAGGCAACGGCCCTGGTGGTTTTGTCGGCCTCTCTCGTCATTTCCTTGGACGCGCAGCCCGGATAGTATGCGTAACGTAATTTCATGCCATTAACATCCTTCTGGTGCCAAACGAAACCGTTGATTTTTGCGCCATACTTTGTTGAGGCTGTTTTTCCTTGCTCGACGTATACTCCGTATACGCCTGCGCGCAAAAACAGCCTCTGCCTCGTCTGGCGCAAAACTTAACGGTTTGATGGGTTAAAGACCTTTCTCCTTCCGTCATTCCAGCGTAAGCGGGAATCCATTTTCAGATTACGCTTCACCCACTCATTTTACGAGCAATCAGCTTGCCAATTTTGATAAAATATTCCCCATTAGTTTCTCTTGCCGCTGGATGTCGCATTATTACAAATTGAGTATTTTTATTTTGACCAAAAAACAATTTATGCTCGCCATTTTCACACTTTTCAAATTCAACATCTTGGCTTTCTGCAATAGATTCCCAGTGTTCCTTATATGTTAAACCATAAAAAACTACCGCCTTGGGTTTGTGTTTCTTTATTAACTCTTCTAACACTTTGATACGCTCAGGAAAACATTTGTCCTTAAACCCCTTACGTGTTTTTAGCCATTCCAACCCAAGATGCTCAAAACATTTTTTATAAAGCCACTTCTTTTCACCAGACCCCTTGCATGGCAATGGAGACAACTCAAGCAAACACATTTTTCCATCTATGCCAAATGCATCCTTCTGATAATCCCTGACTGTTTTGCTGTCAATCTGCTTCCCCAAACCACTTAACAACACCCTAATCAATCCACCCCATGTTTGCTGTATTGTAGATTCTTCACGAAACCACGTAGGTGCAATATCGTTACGGAATGTACCAAAGTCTATAAAATTAGTACGGCCACACTTATCCCACTCGGTTATTCTTTTTTCTATAGATTTCTTTAGCTCCTTAGGTTTATCAGAAGCCCCCTCCTCCATTCCAACAAACCAATAATCGGCTTCAGGAACTCCGTATCCATAAAAACCTTTTATAAATTTTTCTAACAACTCACCATCCATGACCATTGTAGCCCCTCCAAGCCTGCAAGTTTGCCGTCAGACGAGGCGCCGGAGGTTTTGAGCCGCAGGCGTATATGGAATATACGTCGAGGACTCAAAACCGAGCGGCAACGAAGTATGGTGGCAAAATCGCAGGCTTGCCAGAGCCGCTCACTTCTCCGCCTTTTCCTTCCGCCTCTTCCTCTCCACCACCTCATAAATCTTACGGACTTCTTCAATACCTTCTATCGAAGGAAATACAATCGGGTGCGGAGCCTTGCCGTGCATGCCCATCCTTATGCCAAACGGTATCATGCCAAAGGACTTAAGAAGCCCAAGCGTTTTAAAGCTCATCGCAGCCTCGTCAAGACGACCTACCCTCTTTATGGAATCGAGCATTGACTCTACATGCTTTGCCCCGTGGTTGTCAGTGAAGCCCTCTTTCATGGCCTCTGCCCGAAGCTTCTCTATTGCCTCAAGAGGTTTTACGTCCTTTGGGCAATACTCTGTGCAATGAACGCAACGCACGCAATCCCACACGCCATGATTAAGGCTTAGCGTTTCAAGCCTTTTGCCGGCGTGCCCTTCCCTTGCATCCCCAACAAACCGCCACGCCTTTGCAAGGGCCGCGGGGCCAAGGTAATGCCGGTCTATTTCGAGGGCATTGCAGCTCGAATTGCACGAGGCGCACATGATGCACTTTTGCGAGTCGTCTATACGCGCCTTCTCCTCTTTCTTCATCTTTACGGCACGGCACTCGCCGCCGTCACTATCCCCGGGCGTAAGATAGGGCGTAATCTTCTCCATCTTTTCCCAGTAAGGGCCCATGTCAACAACAAGGTCTTTTATAACAGCATGGTTGCCAAGTGGCTCGATTGTCAAACGTCCGTGCTTTTTATATTCCATAAGCACCTGTGTCGAGCACGCAAGCTTGGGGAAACCGTTGATTTTCACGGCACAGCTTCCGCATATTGCCGAGCGGCACGAACGCCTGAAGGCAAGGGTAGCGTCCTTTGTCTCGCTTATCTCGATTAAGGCCTCGAGCACTGTCATGCCCTCCGCGGCCTCTATTGTAAAGGCCTCGAGAAACGGCTCGCACACCTCGCGCCTCGACGGGTCACATCTTTTTATGAGGAGCTTTACCTGCATGCCTCTACCACGCCTTCACGTCCTTTCGCTTCACTATGAACCACGGGTTTTTCAAGTCTTCTTTGTTGTATACAAGCGGCTTCTTTGTTGAATAGTCAAGAACCTCCGCGCCGGCGCCTTCTGCCACTGCCTGGCCTGCGGCAGTATCCCATTCCATTGTCGGGCCAAAGCGCGGATATATGTCGGCAGAGCCCTCTGCAATGAGGCAGAACTTGAAAGAACTCCCTGCGTTCACAGTGTCCACATCGCCGTGGAGCTTCCTTGCCGCTTCGAGATACTCGGCAGTCTCCTTTGACATGTGCGACCTGCTGGCAACTATCTTCACTCTCTCGCCCTTTGAAACGCACGGAAGCTTTACCGATGCCTTAAGCATCTCATCCATTGAGCCAAACGAAACGCCGCTTGCCTCAAGCCTGTATGCGCCGATACCCGGGCCGCCAAAGTAGCAGGCCCTCTTGACGGGAACGTATACCGCGCCAAGCACAGGAGCTCCGTTCTCCATAAGAGCTATGTTCACCGTGAACTCTCCGTTACGCTTAACAAACTCCTTTGTGCCGTCCAAAGGGTCCACGAGCCAGAACCGCTTCCACGACTTTCTCACCTGATAGGGAATGGTTGCGCCTTCCTCTGTAATAACAGGGTGCGGCGAGTGCTTGAAAAGCCGCCCGGTTATTATGGCGTTGGCAGCAGTGTCAGCCTCGGTAACAGGGGATTTGTCGTCCTTTAGCTCGACATTAAAGTCAGAGGCGTATACGCCAAGCACTGCCTCCCCCGCCTCGAGCGCTGTTTCAACGCACTCCTTTAAAAGAAAATTCCTGTCCTGCGTATCCATGCCTTAGTACTTCCTCTCCTCGGGCTTATACTTTGTTATCGAAACGTCTTTATAACTTATCTTGTAACCGGAACCATCACGGCTTACAATCGTATGCTTAAGCCAGTTAATGTCGTCACGCTTTGGAAAATCCTTTCTTGCGTGAGAGCCCCTGCTTTCCTTCCTGTTTAGCGCGCCAAGAAGTATTACCTCCGAGAGCTCGAGTATGCAGCCAAGCTCGATTGCGCTAAGAAGTTCTGTGTTGAAACAGTCGCCTTTATCGGTAAGCGTGACGTTTTTATGCCGCTCTTTTAAGCTGCGCATCTTCTTTAGCCCCTCTGTAAGCAAGGCCTCGTCACGAAACACCCCGGCATGCATGCTCATCGCATCGCGCGCCTCGCTAAGTATCCTTGCCGGGCTTTCGCCGCCTTTATTTCCGATAAGCCTCGCGACCCTTGCGGCCGCAGCATCAAAGGCATCTTCCGGGAACCCTGCGGGCGATTTATCCCTTGCATACCTGGCAGCGCTTATTCCGGAGCGGCGTCCGAACACTATCGCCTCGAGTAGCGAGTTCCCGCCAAGCCTGTTAGCGCCGTGTACGCTAACGCACGCTGCCTCTCCGGAGGCAAAGAGCCCGGGGATAGGTGTCTTACAGTCAACGTCCGTCATTATGCCGCCCATGGAGTAATGCATGCCCGGCCTTATGGGAATAGGGGCTTCTATGGGGTCAACGCCCGCGAAGTTTATAGCAATTTCCCGTATCTGGGGAAGCCTTTCCATTATTTTTTCCGCGCCAAGGTGGCGCAGATCTAGTAACACGCATCCGTCAACGCCTCTGCCTTCGCTTATCTCGGTCTGCTCGGCACGGGATACGACGTCTCTGCTTGCAAGCTCCAATTTAGATGGAGCGTACTTTGACATGAACCTCTCGCCAAGCGAGTTTATAAGGTAGCCGCCCTCGCCGCGCGCGCCCTCGGTCATCAGGAGCCCCGTGCGCTTAAGGGTGGTCGGGTGGAACTGAACGAACTCCATGTCCATCAGGGGCGCACCCACGTCGAGGGCAAGGGCCATGCCGTCGCCCGTTGAGCTTAGCGCATTGGATGTGGAGGCAAAGACGCGTCCATAGCCGCCGGTTGCGACTATCACCGCCGAAGAAGAAAGCCTGTGGAGCTTGCCTGTTTCTATCTCAAGGGCTATGACGCCTGCCACAGCGCCGTCGACCTTGACGATATCCGTAACGTGCCACTCATTATAAAGGAAGGCCCCGTGCTTCAAAAGCTGCTCGAACATGACATGCAGCAGCGCGTGCCCTGTCCTGTCGGCAAGGTAGCAGGTACGGGGGAACCCGGCGCCTCCGAAAGGGCGCTGCGCGATGTTGCCCGAATCGTCTCTATCGAATATCGCGCCCATCTCTTCTAATTCCTGAATATTTAGCGGGCCTTCCTTGCAAAAGGTCTCTATTGCGTCCTGGTCGCCCAAGTAATCGCTGCCCTTTACCGTATCAAAGGCATGGGCCTCCCACGAGTCCGCGCTTCCGATTGCGGCGTTGATGCCGCCCTGCGCTGCAACGGAGTGGCTCCTTACAGGGTGCACCTTGGACACTACGGCCACATTCAAGCCTGCCCTCACGCACTCAATCGCCGCCCTCATGCCGGCAAGCCCCGCGCCTATTATTATGACATCGTGTCTGACCATTTTCGTATTACTTAACAATATCGGCTTATCCGTGCCTTGTCAATATGGTAGTGCGCTTTTTTGACTGCGTTCCATAGTGTGATTCCGTAAAAATATCAGCCCGTTAGCACTTTACCGTAAAAAATCTCCATTGCCCTTTTACGCGAAAAACAAAAATCTTGACATTTCGGCTAATTAATAATAACTTAATCTTAAATTAAGAACCTTTGCCTGGAGGCCATTTTCAGGCGGGGAATCTTCATCACACGGCGGCCAAACGCACAGAACGCAGGACTCTCTTCTGTTTTCAGCGGGCCCCTTCAAGATATTCAAGTAAAATCAAAAAACAGCGACAGGAAAGGAGGATTACTAAATGGCTGCAGACACTGGCAAAAAAATGAGTTGGGGCGACCTGCTAAGTTTTGGAAGGGCCGACATCGTGGCCCTCCATAAGACGTGGTTCGCCTTCTTCCTCACGTTCTTCGTATGGTTCAACATGGCTCCGCTGGCAACGACAATAGTCCAGGCCTCGGGGCTCACGATGGCGCACATGAAGGTGCTCGCCATCTGCAACGTGGCGCTTACGGTCCCTGCGAGGGTTCTCGTCGGCATAATTTCCGACAGGCTTGGGCCGCGTAAAACATTTACCATCGTCATGATAGTAATGGCAATACCGTGCTTCGTCTTCGCCTTCGCAACCGACTTCACACAGATGATGGTTGCGCGTCTTATCCTCAGCATGGTCGGCACTGGCTTTGTCGTCGGAATCCATATGACCTCTCTCTGGTTTACTCCCCGCGACATGGGCTTTGCCCAGGGTGTTGAGGCGGGACTTGGAAACTGGGGTTCGTCCATAGCCGCAATCGTCATGCCTATTGTCGCCCTCAACATCATCGGCGGCACCATGGGCTGGAGATACGCCATAGCGCTCTCCGGCGTTGTAATGCTCCTCTACGGAATCTACTACTGGTTCGCAATAACCGACGGCCCTCCCGGCACCGTGCGTCCGAAATCCAGGAAGGCCCCGGCAATAGAGGTAAGCACCTGGCTCGACCTGGTAAACGCCATCCTGTGGACAATCCCTGTCGTCGGCGTGCTCGCGGTCCTCGTCTGGAGGATCAAGGGTATGAACTTCATAAGCGCCGAGGCCGCAACCATAGCCTACATAGTCATAGCGCTCGTGGTCATATACCAGATAATACAGCTCCTCAGGGTGAACGTGCCGATACTCAAGAAGGGCGTTCCCGAGGACGACAGATACCGCTTTACCGACGTTGGCGCGCTCTGTCTCTGCTACGTCGCAACATTCGGCGCCGAACTCGGCGTCATATCAATGCTTCCGGCATTCTTCCAGAAGACCTTCGCGCTCACGCCCCAGTACGCAGGGCTTAGCGCGTCGCTATTCGCGTTCCTGAACTTCTTCTCAAGGGCGCTTGGCGGCTGGATATCCGACAGAATGAGCTCGAGGCGTAACGCGATGCTCCTCTATCTCGCCGGCTGCACCGTTACATTCGGTCTCATGGGCCTCATCGGCGCTTCATGGCCGCTTGCGCTGGCAATCCTCGTAACCCTTGCCTGCGCCATGTTCGTCACCGGCGGTTGCGGCACGACCTTCGCGCTCGTTCCCATGGTAAAGCGCAGGGTCACGGGCCAGATATCTGGCTACGTCGGAGCTTACGGAAACGTCGGAGCGGTTCTTTACCTGACGGTCTACACCTTCGTCTCCGACAGCCAGTTCTTCCTATTTATCGGAGCAACCGGCCTTGCCACCCTCATCTTCTGCTTCTTCTTCTTGAAGGAGCCGGCAGGCGCCTTCGCAACGGAGCACAAGCTCTCGAGCGTCGATAAAGAGCTGATGGGCGGGCACTAAGAACCACTTCTCCACGCAAAACCAAAGGGAGGCGGAATCATCCGCCTCCCTTTTTTATTATCTGCTTTTAGGACATCCATGCCGCACAAACAAAAAGGGCCGCGCAGGATGCGCGGCCCTTGCATACAACTATCTGTCCATTAAAACTAACTGCCTGAACTTATCGCCCCACGCCCCGGATTGCCCCCTACCTGCCCCTTAGCCCTTTGCCTTAAGCTCCTTACCCTTTGCAAAGCCTATCTCAAGGGCCTTCTGGTTAAGCTCCTTGAATGCAACCGGGACCCTCGAGAGAACTGCCTCGGTTATGGCCTCTTTCGGCACAATGCCCGTAAGCTCGGTTATAAGCCCTAGAGCGAGTATATTCGCGACTATGGTCTTGCCAAGCTCCACCCTTGCGGTCTCGGTTATGGGGAAGGAGTATATCTTGTGCTTTTTCCCTGCCGGAAGCTCCTTAACCTCGTCGGAATCTATTAAAAGGATGCCCGAGTCCTTTATGTCTTTATGGTAGCTCGTGCACGCGACCTGCGTCATTGCGAGCATGCAATCTATGGCAGTTGCCTTTGGGTAGTCTATCGAGCCGCCGCTTATGACGACCTCTGCTCTGCTTGCGCCTCCCCTTGATTCAGGGCCGTAGGACTGGCTCTGCACGGCATTCTTATCGCCGTATATGCAGGCAGCCTCTGCCATGATGATGCCGGCAAGTATCATGCCCTGTCCGCCGGAACCGCTAAAACGCATTTCGTATCTTTCCATCTTCGAAACCTCCGCTTTAAGTTGCCTCGGGACGTTAAATCAGCCCCGTTTGTCTGCCATGTTCCAAAACACCCTGACTACAACCGTCCGACAACTCAACAAGGACTAACAGCGCCCTTGTCCGCCGCTCCCTGCTTAATCCTTCTTCGAGCCCTTTGCCTTTTCGCAAAGCTTCTCGTACTGCTCGCAGTACTCTGGCCTCTCGACCTGGTGGAGTATGCCCCTTAGGAGCTTACCCTGAAGCTGCTCGGGCGTCATGTTCTTTGCCTGGGCTACGGCAACGGTACCGTCCTTTTCAATTGCCTCCATCATCTGGGAAGCGCTCTTATACTTGTTAAGACGTCCGAAGTATATGGGGCACTGGTCAAGTATCTCGACAACTGCCGTGCCTTTGTGCTGTATTGCAGCGTGGAGCGTCCTCTCGAGGTCCTGGACATGATAAGAGGTGGCCCTTGCTACAAAGCTTGCACCCGAGGCTATTGCGAGGTTACAGCAGTCGAACGCCGGCTCCATCGCGCCGTAGCGGCTCGTATGAGTTATCGAGCCCTCAGGGGTTGTCGGAGAGAACTGGCCGCCTGTCATGCCGTATATAGCATTACTGTATACGAGGATGACCATGTCGATATTGCGCCTGCAGGTGTGTATGAAGTGGTTGCCGCCGATTGCGAGGCATCGCCGTCTCCGGTCGTGACTATAACCTTGAGCTTCGAATTGCCAAGCTTTACGCCCGTTGCGTACGAAAGCGCTCTTCCGTGGAGCGTGTGGAGAGTATTAAAATCGACATATCCCGGGGTTCTCGAAGAACAGCCGATACCCGAAACCATGCATATGTCGTTTTTTTCTATGGCACTCTTGTCTATTGCGCGAAGAAGGGCCTTTAGCACTATGCCGTGGCCGCATCCCGGACACCAGATATGCGGGAGCTTGCCTTTTCTAAGATATTTATCGTAATCGAACGGTACGCTTATCTTCTCTTTTTTTGCGGCTGCGGTCGACATCTTTTAAAAACCTCCGTTGGGGTTTAACTCTTACTTCGAGAGCTTCTCTATCTCGTCTATTATCTGCTGCGGCTTTATGGGCTCGCCGTCAACGCGGTTGATTGGAACGATATCCGCGCCTTCTGCGCACCTCTCTACCTCGTAGCGCATCATGCCAAGATTAAGCTCTGGAACGATAAAGGCCCTTGCGTTCTTCGCAAGCTTTCTAACCGCTGCCTCCGGGAACGGCCACATGGTGATGGGCCTTAGTACTCCTACCTTCCTGCCCTTTTCCCTGGCCTTTGCTGCAGCGAACTTGGCGCTCCTTGCGGTCGAGCCGAATGCGAAAATCACGATTTCGGCGTCATCGGTCATGTACTCTTCGTTCTTCTCGATGTCCTTTAAGTTGTTGTCTATCTTCCTTATGAGACGCTTGATGCCTTCCTGAATGGTCGCGCCGTCGTTTGTGGGGAAGCCGTCGTCCTTATGATTAAGGCCCGTTATGTGGAAGCGGTACCCCGTGCCAAACGGGGCAAGCGGCGGCACCTCGAACTTCGTGTCATAGGGAAGGTAATCCTCGGGCTTACAGGTCGGCTTTGCCCTGTTTACGACCTCAAGGTCTCCGGGAAGCGGTATTGTGACCGCCTCTCTCATGTGGCCGACTATTTCATCGTAGAATACGAACACAGGTGTCCTGTACTTTTCTGCAAGGTTAAATGCCCTTACCGTCTCTGTAAGGATCTCCGGAACAGACGCAGGAGTAAGCGTGATTACCGGATGGTCTCCGTGCGTGCCCCACTTTGCCTGCATGATGTCTGACTGTCCTGGGCCGGTCGGGTAGCCTGTGGAAGGGCCGCCCCTCATGACATTTACGACAACGCAGGGTATCTCTGCCATACAAGCATAACCAAGGCCTTCCTGCTTAAGCGACAGTCCTGGGCCGCTTGTTGCGGTGAGTGCCTTATGCCCGGCGATTGCGCCGCCAATTGTTGCGCTTATGCCGCCGATTTCGTCCTCCATCTGTATCCATTTACCGCCAATCGGAGGAAGCCTTCTCGATAAAACCTCGGCTACTTCGGTTGACGGCGTTATGGGATAACCGCCAAAGAAGGTGCATCCGGCGTACAACGCGCCCTCGGCGCACGCCTCATTGCCCTGCATGAAAACTTTCTTTCTTTTTTCGGCCATTTTATAAAAGCTCCTTTTTTATGAAGGCTCTATTGTCGTGTGCTGCGTAAGGGAATCAGTCAAAGACCTGTATTGCGAAGTCAGGGCACCGAAGGTCGCAGAGCTGGCACCTTGTGCAGGCCTCGAGGTTAACAACCGTCACCAGAGCGCCCTTCATCTCAAGGACGTTCGTTGGGCAGAAGTCAACGCAGATGCTGCATCCCTTGCACCGTTTTTCGTTTATCACTATCCTCGGTAGTTTCTTTGCCGCCTCGGTCATCTTGCCTCCATTTTAAAAAACTTAAAATAAGACCCCTCGCGCCTTATACGGCGAAGGGGTTAAATAATATCACTTTTTGATTGCCTCTACAAGTGTTTTGCCTATGTCTGCAGGGGTCCTTGTGGTCTTCATTCCGGCCCTTGCCATTGCCTCGTACTTCTCATCAGCCGTGCCCTTGCCGCCTGCTATGATAGCGCCTGCGTGACCCATCCTTTTGCCCTTCGGAGCGGTTGCGCCGGCGATATATCCGATGACAGGCTTCTTAACGTTCTTCTTTATGAACTCCGCTGCCTCTTCCTCCGCGCTCCCTCCTATCTCGCCTATCATTATCACGGCGTGAGTGTCCTTGTCCTTTTCAAAAAGCTCGAGCACGTCTATAAAATTGGTCCCGTTTACAGGATCTCCGCCTATGCCCACGCATGTCGACTGCCCGAGCCCAAGCCTCGTAACCTGGTCAACCGCCTCGTATGTAAGAGTGCCGCTCCTCGATACTATGCCTACGTTACCCTTCTTATGGATGTGACCGGGCATGATGCCGATTTTACATTCATCCGGGGTAATAACGCCCGGGCAGTTCGGGCCAACGAGCCTTGAATTACGGCCCTGCATGAAACGCTTTACAGCGACCATGTCCATTACCGGGATGCCTTCTGTGATACAGATTACAAGCTCTATATCCGCGTCAACTGCCTCCATGATTGCGTCTGCTGCAAAAGCCGCAGGGACATATATAACGGAAGCGTTCGCGCCGGTTTTCTTCTTTGCCTCGGCAACGGTATTAAAGACCGGGATGCCGTCCATATCTGTCCCGCCCTTACCGGGCGTTACCCCGCCAACCATCTTTGTCCCGTACTGGACCATCTGTCGGGTATGGAAGGTGCCCTGCTCTCCGGTGATGCCCTGGCATATTACCTTTGTATTCTTATTAACGAGTATGCTCATCGAAGTATCGCTCCACGAGGTTTTTAGTTAGCCCTTTGCGGCCTTCACTACCTTTTCAGCGGCATCGTCCATGCGCTCGGCGCTTATGATGTTTAGCCCCGAGTTCTTTAGTATCTCTCTGCCTTTATCAACGTTCGTGCCCTGAAGCCTCACGACAAGCGGTATCTTCATGCCTACTTCCTTTGCAGCGGCAACGATGCCATCGGCTATGATGTCGCACTTCATTATGCCGCCGAATATATTGACCAATACGGCCTTGACGTTCGGGTCGCTTACAAGAATTTTAAACGCCGCAGTAACCTGGTCTTTATTCGCGCCGCCTCCGACATCGAGGAAGTTTGCAGGAGCGCCTCCTGTGAACTTTATGATGTCCATCGTTGCCATGGCAAGGCCTGCGCCGTTGACCATGCAGCCGATATTGCCCTCAAGGGCAACGTAATTAAGGTTGAACCTCGAGGCCTCGACCTCTTTGGGGTCTTCCTCGTCTAAGTCCCTCATGCCTTCGACATCTTTATGGCGGAAAAGGGCGTTATCGTCGAAAGATATCTTTGCATCGAGCGCGAGCACATCGCCGCCCTTTGTAACCACAAGCGGGTTGATTTCGGCCATGGAACAATCGAGCTTTACGAATGCGTTATAAAGCGCTGTCATGAACTTTACAGCCTTGCCGATAACGGCCTTATCAAGACCCAGGCCAAAGGCAAGGTTTCTTGCCTGATAACCCTGTAGCCCGACTGCCGGGTCTACGAACTCTTTTAGTATTTTTTCGGGATGTTTTGCGGCTACTTCTTCTATCTCAACGCCGCCCTCTGTGGAGGCCATGAGGCAGACCCTCTGGGTCGCCCTGTCCACAACCGCGCCGACGTAGTATTCCTTTGCTATGTCACAGCCTTCTTCTATGAATACCTTTTTTACGACCTTGCCTTCGGGGCCGGTCTGGTGGGTTACAAGCGTCTTACCAAGAATTTCCTTTGCGTGCGCTACGGCCTCGTCCTTCGTCTTTGCAAGCTTTACGCCCCCGGCCTTGCCTCTGCCGCCTGCGTGGATTTGCGCCTTAACAACGCACACGGGCCTGTCTTTCAGGAATTCCTTTGCGATTTCCTCGGCCTCCTGCGGCGTGAATGCGATTTTGCCCTTCAGAACCGCCACACCGTACTTGCCGAGAAGTTCCTTTGCCTGATACTCGTGGATGTTCATCCGCCAAGCCCTCCTGAAAAATTGTAGGACAGAAATGTATACGCAAATCCGTCCTTAGTCAAGTTAAAAATTCTTTAGAATCCGGCCCTATATGTTTGCGCCAAACCACTGCCTGTCTTTGACATGCTCAGGGGCATAGTCAGGAAGCACCATAGGCCCTATTATCGGGTTCTTAACCCCTGCCTTGGAAATGGCCTTGTGGAAGTCCTTTACATGGTCAAGGGTTGGTGTAAGAGGCTTCTTTAACGACTTGGCCCTCTCTGCCGCGTTCTGGCCGGCCCTTCTGCCAAACACAAGTATATCGAGTAGCGAGTTGCCCATCAAACGGTTCCTTCCGTGCACGCCCCCGGAGACCTCTCCTGCAGCATAGAGACCATCCACGCCTGTCGAGCCCTCGGCATCTATCCAGAGCCCGCCGTTCTGGTAGTGGAGCGTTGGGTACACAAGCATCGGCACCTTGCTTATGTCTATGTCATAGCGCTTGAACTGTATGTACTTTGCGGGAAGCTCTTTTCTTACGGTTCCCTCGCCGTGCAGCATGTCTATCATTGGGCTATCGAGCCATGTCCCGATTCTTCCGGTCGGCGTAACAATGCCCTTGCCTATGTCAAAACACTCTCTGATGATACAGGCGCTTTCAACATCACGCGGCTCGAGCGGGAAGCAGAACTGGTTGCCTTCGTTATTGATGAGCTGCGCGCCAAGGCCCCTGACCTTTTCGGTAATGAGAAGCCCGACGTTTTGCTCGGGGTATATAACGCCTGTCGGGTGGTACTGGGTCGAATCGAGGTCCTGAAGCTTTACGCCAGCCCTGTAGGCCATGACAATGCCGTCTGCGGTCGCGCCGTAGTGGTTGGTAGTCGGGAAGCCCTGTATGTGAAGGCGTCCGAACCCTCCGGTTGCCATGATAACGGCCTTTGCCTTTACGATGTAATATTCCTTTGTCTCGAGGTTATAAAGGATGGCTCCGGCAACACTTCCGGATTTATCAGTCAGGAGCTCTACTGCCGGGGCAAACTCCATCACCTTAATGACGTCGCTCCTGTTACGCGCCTCGTCCCTAACGACCCTCATTATTTCAGCGCCTGTCATATCGCCTGCGGAATGCATCCTTTTACGCGAGGTGCCGCCGCCGTGCCTGACCTTCATCCTGCCGGTGGGCATCTTATCGAACATCATGCCGAGCTTTTCAAGCCAATGTACTATTATCGGCGCGTCGTTTGTAAGCGCGGCTACGACATCGGGCTGGTTGGTGAAATGGCCTCCTCCAAGCACGTCCAGATAATGGAAGTACGGGGAATCACCTTCCTGGTCAGCGCACTGTATGCCGCCCTCTGCCATGACGGTGTTTGAATCGCCGTGGCGAAGTTTGGTGGCAAGTAAAACCGAGCAGCCTTCGTCGGCCGCGGTCAAAGCCGCGGCAGTGCCTGCGCCGCCGCCGCCGAGGACAAGCACATCTACCTCGATATCTGCCTTGGAAAGGTCTACGTTATCTATATCGAGCCTGCTCTTGGACTCAAGCAGCACGGCCACTTCTTCGGGGAACACGTCACCTTTATTCGGCCCAACGAGGACCTTCCTTCTGCCGTCATCCTTATAGTCTGGATGGTATTTACCGAGCCACTCCTTCCTCTGGTCCATGGTCAGGGCCGGGAAGTGCTCGCCCTTTCTGGCAAGCTCGACGCGCTTTGCGCGTGTAGCCTCGACCTTTTTTACAAGCTCCATCAATTCTTTAGTGTAGCCGCTCATTTTCTCCTCCGAGTCTTAAAGCGCAGGCCTTACCCGCACTTTATAAAAAACCGTTTCCCCAAACTCCGCCGCTATTAAAGCTTACTTGTGTCCTTGGGAAGCCACGTGCCGGGCTCTGCGAGATCCGGCTCTCTTTCCCTCTCAACATAAAGCTTCTTTACATCCTCGGGCTTCATCTTCGTAAGTTCTTTTAAAAACTTCTCGTACTTGCCGCTCTTAACGTCCTTAACCCTTTTCTCAAGGTGCTCGGCCTTTGGAAGTATGTGGCCGCCGTAGAGACGCCTTACGAACATCGCAGCTGTAAACTGGGAAATCTGCGCCGGGCACCTTGACGCGCAAAGCCCGCACATCACGCAATCGAAGCTCTTATGGGCCGCGCCCTCAAGGTCGCCTCTCTTCATAAGGGCGATATAGTCCATGACATCTATGTCCATGGGGCATGTTCTCGTGCACGTGCCGCAGCCAACGCACTTAAAGACCTCCGGATACAGGCGCCTAAGCTCGCCGTGGTGGTCGGAGCTCATCTTATCGAGTTCATAGTTCGGGCGGTTTGCCGGGAAGAACGGCAGCTGAACGACTATCATATTCTCGCCAACAACCGTCTGGCACGCAAGCCCTGCGCGAAGCTTATAATCGCCGACAAAACGGTAGAAGGTCGCGCAAGCGCCGCATATGCCGCCTCTACAACCGCAGCCCCTTATGTACTTGAAGCCTGCGTACTCTATGGCCTTCATCACCGTAATGGTCTCGGGGACCTTGTACTCGCGGCCCATGATGAAGACCGGTATCATCTTCGCGTCCTTTGGCGGGATGGTCATGTCGCCGGTGGCTATTTGTTTTAATTTCTTCGTGTCCTTGCTCATAGCGTATGCTCCGTAGAGTTTGTCGGTTAAACTTCCCTTAAAAGTCGTTGTACATCTTTTTAACTTCCGTTGCCGTGTAAACAGGGCCTTCCTTGCACACGTAGACATCGCCGACGTTGCATCTGCCGCACTTGCCAACGCCGCACTTCATCTTGTTTTCGAGTGTCGTATAAACGTTGTCGCTATTGAAGCCGAGCTTTTCAAGCGACTGAAGCGAGAACTTTATCATCACGGGCGGGCCGCAGATTACGCAGACCGTGTTAGCTGGCTTAACGCCGCTCTCTTCTACAACCTTTGGAACGAACCCGACCTTGCCCTTCCACTCAGGCGTTTCTCCGCCCGGGTCAACGGTTTGCAAGAGGTTCACATCCGCCATCTTGTCCCATTCTTCGAGTTCGTGCTTGTAGACCAGATCCGCGACTGTCCTTGCGCCGTAGATGATGGTTATGTCGCCGTAGTCCTTCCTGTTATCAAGGCACGACCATATAACCGAGCGCACCGGAGGAAGCCCGATGCCTCCTGCTATGAATACTATATTTTTACCCTTCCATTCATCCACCGGGAAGGAGTTGCCGTACGGGCCGCGAAAGCCCATGGTATCGCCGACACTTAACTGGCTAAGTCCGCCCGTAACCCTTCCGCTTCTCCTGAAGGTGCATTCGATGTAGCCCTTGCGGGTAGAAGGAGATGCTATACAGAACGTACTCTCTCCTAGCCCAAAGGAAGAATAGAGCGCGAACTGTCCTGTCTTGAAGCTAAAGGCATTGCCCTTTGCCTCGTCCTGGAACTTAAGCTTTAGAGTTCTTACGTCCGGAGCCTCGTCCTTTATCTCGGCTACAGTCATCATCTCCGGAAGATATATGTTTCCTGGCTTACACATTTTCTTAGTCCCTTATAATAGACCTTTCTATTACTTATGCCTTTACTGCACGCTTTATATATCTGTCACCCGAAAGCAACCTTCCGGACAACGCGCTCCCCTGCTACTTCGAAAGCTCTTCCATTACCTCTGTTATATCGAGCCTTACCGGGCACACGCGTATGCATCTGCCGCACCCGACACACCCCTTTGTCTTGAACTTTCCGGGGTAGATATGGAACTTGCACATGAAGCGGTTACGCCATCTCTTGAACTGCGTATCCCTCGGGTTATGTCCGCTTGCATGAAGAGTAAAGAACTCGAACTGGCACGCGTCCCAGTTCTTTCTTCTCTCGCCCTCTGTGAAGCTTCCCTCGTCGGTTATGTCGAAGCAGTGGCACGTGGGGCACGAGAAGGTGCACGCGCCGCAGCCAACGCATTTACGGGCAAGGTCTGGCCATAAGTCCTTTTCGTCGTAATGCGCCGTGTCCTTAAGCCTTGCCTTGATTTTATCTATATCCGCGTTCACCTTCGCGGGCTTGAATATCGCCTTTTCCCTTGCATCCCCTTCTACAAATGCCGCCTTGTGCTTTTCGATAAAGGCCTTGCCCTTATCGGTCACTGCCTCTGCCGTAAAATCACCGGACTCGGTTTCACGAAGCAGCACATCCGAGCCTTCCTTTGCGTCAGGGGTAAGCCCAACAGAGGTGCAAAAGCACGAATCATCGCCCTTTGTGCATGCAATAGAGATAACGACGGCCTTGTCTTCTCTCTTCGTATAGAACTCGTCTATAAAATCCCAGGTAAACACGCTTCTAAGCGACGCCGCACTTGCCGCATCGCAGGGCCTTGAGCCGAATATAACGGTACCCTGCGGATTTACCTCAACTCCCTCGACCTTTACGCCTTCCTTCGTGTTCTTAATCGTAAGAACCGGCTCTGTCTGCGGGAAGAAGAACTCCTTAAAGGAATTCCTCGGCACCACGTAGTCGAAGGTCATGTCCTCGGACTTGGTAAGCGGCCTGAATGCCGTTTGCCTGGCCTCGACCTTCGGCGCGACGAACGCGCCCCCGGCCTTTGTCACGGCCTCGAACACTGCCTTTATGCTGTCTTTTTTAAGTATCTTTTTGCTCATCTCTATAGGTCTCTTTTATTTAATGAACTCTTCTTTATCGTCGGGCTTAAACACTATCATCGGCGGATGCTCGTTGGGATTATAACCCGACTTATAGTCAAAGGCCGCCTTTACCTCGAGCGCTATTCTCTGGTTAACGAGATTTAGCGGGATGTTTACCGGGCAGGCCCTCTCGCACTCCCCGCAGAAGGTGCAGCGTCCGGCAAGGTGCTGGGCCCGGATAAGGTTCCACGCCATGTTGCCTCTCGGGTGAGCCGAGGTCTCTATCCACTGCGGCATGTTCTTATCGGCTATGCAGCGCTCGCAGTAGCAGAGCGAACACGTCTGGCGGCAGGCATAGCACTTTATGCAGCGCGAGAACTGCTCACTCCAGAACGCCCATCTCTCGGAGGCGGTCTTCTTATCGAGTTCCTTTATCTTATCGTACACCATGCCCGTTGGCTCTTCCGGCGGCGTAAAGGTGGACTTATTGCCTATAACGGCATCCGTAACATGCGGGTTCCTGACATCGCAGTTATGGCACTTTGTCGGCATGACCTCGGGCTTAAGCTTCGCGCCCATGTCGGCAGTGCCGTCAGAGGCCCTTGGCCAGAGTTCCTGCTTATAGATCATGCCCTCGCAGGTCATGCCTATTATATGCACGTCCTCGCGCTTAAGCTGGCCTTCGCTCATCATCACGACAAGGTTACGTATGTCGCAGCCCTTCGCAACTATTGCGGCCTTGCCCATGGCCTTCACATCCGGGTACTTACGCGTCAGGTACACAGAAAGATTGTTGACGCAAAGCGGATTAAATACAAGCTTTGCCGCATCCTCGGGCTTTCTTATGAACACCGGGGTCGTATGCGTCTTACGCCTGTTCCAGCCGTAGCCTATGACGACCTTTACCGCGCCCTTTTCAAGAAGCTCTTTTGCTGTTTTTCTAAGTATATCTTCCATCTTCTATCCTATCGACGATTATGCGCCCTTGTGCGCGGCATTCAACTTTAAGAAAAACTCCTCTGACTTCGCAAACGAGTTCGCCAGAAACTTTTCCCTTATAACATTTCTATCGACAAAGTAATTACCCTTATCGTTTTTCTTAAAGCCTTCCCTTACGCCGTCGAACTCCTCGCCATTTAGAAGGAATCCATTGCCCTCGTTCTCGAGGAGCACGACGTAGAGCCCGGTATCCTTATCCTCTGCGGCCATGTCGCGAAAGCTCACGAACATCTCTTCGTTTAGCATCCAGCCCGTGCCGTCTTTTTCCTCGCTCTCGGCCCTTATGAACATCACGCCCGAGAGGTCTTCGCTTTGCGCAAGGTATACTTCCTGGTCCATCCACTTAAAGAACCCGGACCTCTTGAATAACTCAAAACCGCGAATCTTCAACGCATCAACAAACGCTGCCTTTACCTTGTCCTGGTCAACCCGGCTTATCATCCCCTTTAGCTGCCTTCCCCTTTTGAAAGCTCCTTGTACTCGGCAAACGGCCCGAGCTTACCGACCTCGTCTGTTATCTGGTTAATAAGGTCAACCCACTTTATCGCCTGAGAGGCGGAAACCCACGCAAAGTGGAGCCTCCTCATGTCTATGCCTGTAAATTCCATCAGGCTCTTGAAGGCAATCCAGCGCCTTCTTGCGTGGTAATTGCCGGTGGTATAGTGGCAATCCCCCGGATGGCAGCCCGAGACGAGCACGCCGTCTGCGCCGTTCTCGAATGCCTTTATTATGAATAGCGGGTCTATCCTGCCTGTGCAAGGAAGCTTTATGATTCGCACATTCGGCTTATACTCCATGCGGCTCGTGCCCGCAAGGTCAGCGCCTGCGTACGTGCACCAGTTGCACACAAAGGCCATTATCTTCGGCCCTGGTATGCCGCTTGCCTGTTCTGCCGCAGTATTTTTTACGGTTGCCGTAGACATATCCCTTCCCTCTTAGAACGCGTTTATCGCGGCAAAGACCTGCTCGTCGGTATAGCCGGCGAGGTCTATGGCCTTGCTTCTGCATGCTGCAACACACACGCCGCAGCCCTGGCAAACGCCCTCGTTCACTCTGGCAAGCCACTTAACGGTTTTGCCTTGCCTGTCCTTTACCTCGTCTTTTTCTATTGCCGAGTACGGGCACGCAGTGTAACAATCCCAGCATGCGTTGCAAGTGGATTTATTCACGCCGGCAACGATTGGCTCCCTCGCCATCCTGTCAGCTGAGAAGAGCGCAAGGACTTTACTTGCAGCCGCGCTTCCCATGCAGACGGACTCTGGTATATCCATCGGGCCTACGCACGTGCCAGAGAGAAACACGCCTGCAGTGACGGTCTCAACCGGCTTAAGCTTCGGGTGGTACTCATTATAGAACAGGTGCTTGTCGTATCCAATGCCAAGCTTCTGCGCAAAGGTATCTGCGCCCTTTCTCGACACTAGCGCTGTCGCAAGGACGACCATATCGGCCTCTATCTCAACCTGTGTGCCCGCTATGGTGTCGGCTCCCTGCACCATTATCTTGCCGTTCTTTTCATAAACGCGAGATACTCTGCCCCTTAGATACATCGCGCCCTCGTGCTCGATTGCGCGCCTTGTGAATTCTTCGTAACGTTTGCCGCCGCTTCTTATGTCCATGTAGAACACATACGCCTGGCCGTGGTGCACCTTGTGCTTGTATAGCATCGTGTGCTTGGCAGTGTACATGCAGCAAATCTTACTGCAATAGCTAACTCCCTTTGCCTCGTCCCTCGAGCCTACGCACTGTATGAATACGATAGTCTCGGGGGTTTTACCGTCAGAGGGCCTCTTTATCGCCCCACCGGTCGGGCCTGAAGACGAAGCAAGACGCTCGAACTGAAGACCGCTGATGACGTCTTTTATTTTACCGTACCCGTACTCGCCAAAACGCTCGTTTGGCATAAGCTCATAGCCCGTTGCAACCACTATGGCCCCGACCTTTTCTTCTATATACTCATCCTTCTGCTCGTAGTTTATGGACTTGGGGCCGCAGACCTTCGCGCATATGCCGCACTTGCCGCTTTTTAGCATCGGGCAGTTCGGCGCGTCGATGACCGGAATATTGGGCACCGACTGCGGGAAAGGCGTGTATATGACCTTTCTTTTATTTAGCCCGAGCTCGAACTCGCTGCCTGCCTTGAACGGGCACTTCTCCATGCACTCGCCGCAGCCCGTGCATGTTGACTCGTCCACATACCTGGCCTTCTTCTTTATCTTAACGGTGAAATTGCCGATGTAGCCGTCTACCTTCTCGACCTCGGAGTACGTATAGAGCGTGATGTTCTCGTTAAGCTCGACCTCGACCATCTTTGGCGTAAGGATGCACTGCGAGCAGTCCATCGTCGGGAAGGTCTCGGAGAGCCTTGCCATGTTGCCGCCAATCGACGGCTCTTTTTCTACAAGTACTACCTCTCTGCCGCCCTCTGCTATATCGAGCGCTGCCTGTATGCCGGCGATGCCGCCGCCAACAACAAGGGCGCGCTTATTTACGGGTATCGATATCTTCTTTAGAGGCCTGTTCCGCTTTAGCCTCTCTATCGTCATCCTGGTTAAGTCTATGCTCTTTACCGTTCCGGTCTTCTTCGTTTCGTCGTGATGAACCCAGGAGCACTGCTCCCTAATGTTCGCGATTTCGCACTTATAAGGATTTAGCCCTGCTGCCTCGCTTGCCTTCCTGAAAGTCTTCTCATGCATGTGCGGAGAACAGGCAGAAACGACAACGCCGTCAAGGTTATTGTCCTTTATGGCGTTCCTAAGCATTTCCTGGCCCGGTGCCGAGCACATAAACTTATAGCTGCAGGTATAGACCACCCCCGGAAGTTCGCCCATCTCCTTGGCAACGTCCTTGGTCTCGACCGTTGATTCTATGTTGTTGCCGCACTGGCAAACGAATACGCCTATCCTCGGCATAATGCTACCTCGCTTCCTTACCTGTGGTTACAAGCGGCGCCTTTACCCAGGCCGCATCCTTACGCTTGAATAGCGCCATCCATTTTTCTCCATCAGGGATGCCGTTCTTATCCCTTGGCACGCCCTTTACCCCGTCTCCCCAATAATATCTGTGCATGTTGTCCAATCTTACAAAACCTTCCATCGAATAATTCTTTCCTATATAATCGCCAGACCAGTCGAATATGTTCCTAATGCCGTTATCCTGCCCGTTATACCAACCGAACCTGGTCCACGCCAAAACCAGGAACCCTGGCTTTTTTCCCTCTATCTGCTCCGTAACCTCGCGCTGCATGGCGTCGGCATATTTATGCCTCTCCGTGAGCGGATACATATATACATAGCTTGTGGCGCTCTTTCTGCCGGAATAAAAAAGTATCTGCGGCTCCGAGCCCAGTATCGCCACGGTATCGTCGTTAGCAGTATTTTTCTTTATCTGCTCCGCAAAAACAACGGCCTCGGCATAAGGCTGCCCCTGATAGATGCCGGATGGCAACAACTCAGGAGGCCATACAAACAGATAATTCCAGCCGCTGTAGAACAACTGCCCGAAGACAAGCACTGCCACGAACACGGAAACCATTTTTTTTTTAGCCCCGGAGAATACTCCCTCCAGCGCAGCCAATCCGATTGCACATAATATCGCAACTGCCGGAACCAGCAACAAAAAATAATGGCTTCTGAAATACAGACCCGGGCAAACCGAAAAAAACGAGAACAAAAAAAACAACGCGGCATACGGATATATCGCCCTTACGCTCTTGTCCCATAACGGGGCAACCAACCCTATCACAAACAACAGAAAAACAAACGGATAAAAGCTGGCCGCCATCTTCACTATCACTGCCAGCATGCTCGCTCCTCGCGACAGCGGCACCATGGAGACGTAGCTTCTGGCGTAATCGAATGTCCAGAACCAGAACTTATCGAATGTTCCGGCCGCCACGTACACAAGACATACGGCCACAAACGGAAGCACGGCACCGAGAGCGCAGTACACGCCGTCGCCAAACCGTTTTGTCATTACGGCTTTGTCTCCGCGCGCGGCATAAAACCTCCACAAAAGACATGCCGCGGCGAACAGTATAAAAAACAACGCATGCTGCTTTACTATATACCCGACGCCAAGCAGAAGGCCGCCAAGAAAAAAGTACAGCCTCTTTTCCTTCTCGGCGGCAATAAGTATCAGTATAAGGCCGCCAAGCACAAAAGGCAGTACAAAATGCTCGGCATTGGCCGTAAAACCAAGGAACATATGGCCCATTGATAAAACCGCAAACACGGCGGCCGCAACAAGACCGGCCATTTCGCCTCTGAGCCTGCGCGCAAGCAAAAACACAAGCGCCGTGCTTACGGCGCTAACAAAAAGCAGCCCGAGCCGCACGCCGCCAACGGTTTCTCCGAACACGCCCATGATAAGCGCATATATCACATGTATGCCCGGAAGCTTCACCGTATACATCTGCTCATATGGCAGAATGCCCTGGAGAAGAAGCCAGCCGCCGTAGGCATACTCGCCCTCGTCTCTCTCGAAGGGCACGTTTAAGTAACGCAGCCTGGCATAGAACACCGCCGCAATTACCGCAAACGCCACACCACGGAAAACGTAGCGCTCGATATCAATATTGTTACGCATTGTATCCATCGTTAAATACATACCGACTATCCTACCTCGGCTCGTACCCTGCTTTCTTTAACCTCGAAGCTGCCCTTACAATATCTTCCTTCGAAAAAATATCCTGAAACTTTAGAGCAACCGCCTCTATCGAAAGATCCAGCCTGCCCCTCTCTGCCAGAAGGTTGAATGTCAGCATGGGCTCGTCTATGCCCATAACACCTCTACAGACCTCCATAACGCTTCCGGTCTGGTCAACCATCTTCCAGAACCGCACGGGATTACACCCCATGCGCTTTGATTCGTTCATTACCTCTTCTATCGCTGCCTCGAACTCCGCTATGCGCTCGGCGCTCACGGCTTATACACCCTTCTCCTTAAGAAGCGGCCTCGCATCCCACTTATTCTTTTCGAACTCAAGCATCTTCTCATCCTGCCCGAGCGCGAGACCCAGAAGCTGCGTAAAGTATACTACCGGCACGGTCTTCCCGACCGACTTTGCCTGCGCTGTCTCGAGGTTATACTGGCAAAGCGGACAGCTCGTCACTATCATCTCTGCTCCCATGCCAACTGCCGATTCTATGACACTTCCGGAGAGCTTCTCCACCACATCTGCCCTGTCCATGGCAAGGTGCGCGCCGCAGCATTCTATCTTATTCGGGAAGTCTATCGGCTCCGCGCCAAGTGCCTTCATAAGATTTTCGATAATAACCGGTGCTTCGTGGTTATCTATGCCGACTTCCTTGGCAGGCCTAAGGAGCATGCAGCCGTAGTACGCAGCAGCCTTTATGCCCTTAAGCGGCCTCTTTACAGCGGCCTTTACCTTGTCGAAACCAACGTCGTCCCTAAGCACTTCAAGATAGTGGACGATATTCAGGCTTGCGTCGTACTCTTCTTCTATGAACCCATTTACGACCGAACGCTTTTCCTTATCGCCCTTTAGCGCATGGTTCGTTCTCTTTAAAACATTATAACAAACGCTGCAAAGTGTCGTTACCTTCTCTCCTGCCTTCCTAGCAAGGGACAACACCTTTGCAGGGGCTGTAAGCGCCATCACATTATCTGGAGTCAGAGGAAATGTCGCGCCGCAGCAGTTCCACTGGCGAAGCTCCTCAAGCTCGAAGCCTAAGGCCCTCGAGGACTCCTTTGCCGAAAGGTCAAAGCCTTTGGCAACTGTATTCAAAGTGCATCCTGGATAGTACGGTATCTTCATTTATAGTTATCTGTTATCCGTTATCGGTTACCGGTTACAGGTTATCGGTGGTCAAATATTTCCGACAACCATCCTTCGACAATTTTTCTATCAGCTTACGAACTTTCTAAAGCCGCACACGATTGCCTGCTGCGGCGCTTTCTTTATGAAAGACGCGGCCATATCGCCGATCTCGTCGTGGTTCGTGCCTTTTCTAAGCACTATCTGCCTAAGTCCCTCGAAAAAGCTTGCAGCGCTTACGGACTTAGGGCACCTCGAATAACACTGCAGGCATCCCACACACACCCACATGGAGGTCGACTTCATGACATCTTCGTATTTACCAAGCTGCAGCATACGTATCATCTTGCTTGGCGGCAGATCCATTGCATAGCTTACCGGGCACCCGGCCGAGCAGTTACCGCACTGGTAGCACTTCTTACTATCCTCGCCGCTTACCCTCTCGACATGCTCGATGTCGCCGGAGTGAAGCTCCTCGTTGGATAATTTCATCTTCATGACGCTCTCCTGTACTTCTCTATACCTGCCTTAAAAAGGTCGCCGCCACTGCAATCATTTACGACTATTGCCGGAAAGTCCTCGACCGTAAGCTTTCGTATTGCCTCTGCGCCAAGGTCTTCATACGCTATTATCTCGGCCTTCTTTATGCTCTTTCTTATAAGTGCGGCTGCGCCTCCGACCGCCGCAAAGTACACGGCCTTGTGCTTTTTCATGGCCTCCAGCACCGCGTCGTTTCTCTGGCCTTTTCCTATGGTGCCCTTTAGCCCGAGTTCAAGTAGCCGCGGCGTGTACGCGTCCATCCTGCCGCTAGTCGTAGGCCCTGCAGCCCCGATAACCTCTCCGGGCTTTTCCGGCGTGGGGCCGACATAATATATGAGCTGGCCCTTCAAGTCAAATGGCAATTTTTCGCCCTTATCGAGAAGCTCGATAAGGCGCTTATGCGCCGCATCCCTGGCCGTATATATGACGCCACTTATAAGGACCTTATCCCCGGCCTTAAGCTTTTCAACGTCCGCATCGGAGAGCGGCGTTGTTATTTTCTTCATTTCCGACATGTCGATTTCCGGTTATCTGTTATCGGTTATCTGTTATCGGTCATAGGTTATCCTGTTGCTTTTACCGTTCACGGATAACCGTCCACCGATAACTTCTTTATAACACCGTTTCCTTATGCCTGTCTGCGTGGCACTGTATGTTTATCGCGACCGGAAGGCTTGCTATGTGGCAGGGGTAGGTCTCCACATGCACGGCAAGGGCCGTAACAGTGCCGCCAAAGCCCATTGGCCCGATACCTAAGCCGTTTATCTTTTGAAGAAGCTCCGCCTCGAGCACGGCTATGTCGGCCTTCTTATTCGAATTGCCAAGCGGCCTCAGTAACGCCTCCTTTGCAAGGAGCGCGGCCTTCTCGAAGTTCCCGCCTATGCCCACACCTACGACTATCGGAGGGCAGGGATTACCGCCGCCGTTCTTTATCGTGTCGATGACAAAGGCCTTTATGCCCTCGATACCTTCTGCGGGCTTTAGCATCCGAAGCGCGCTCATGTTCTCGCTTCCTGCGCCCTTTGGTGCGTACTTGATTTTCAATTTATCGCCCGGGACCGCCCTTACGTGTATGACAGCGGGCGTATTGTCGCCGGAGTTCTTTCTTGAGAGCGGGTCGCAAACGGACTTTCTAAGAAACCCTTCTGTATAGCCCTTTCTAACGCCCTCGTTTATCGCATCCTCGAGAGAACCGTCCACCATAACGTCCTTGCCCATCTCGACAAAGAACACGGAAACGCCTGTGTCCTGGCACATCGGGACTTTTTCGCGCCTCGCGATATTGAAGTTCTCTATTATCTGCTCGAGGACTTCCTTGCCAAGCGGCGACTCTTCCTTTTTAAGCGCGCCGTCGAGGGCAGAGACGACATCGGGCTCCAAGTCCGTTGCCGCGCTTATGCAAAGGTCTCTTACCCTGGCTGTTATATCCGATGCTTTTACGGTCTTCAAGAAATTCCTCTATTAAGCCAAGCGCCAAAAACGCGCTCTATCAAAGTTTAAGTTCCGCTATGAGGGCCTTGATTGCGCCGACCGAATGGTCGAAGGCCGCTCTTTCTTCCTTATCGAGCTCTATCTGTATGATTTCCTCGACCCCCTTGGAGCCGAGTCTTACGGGCACGCCCACGAACACGCCGTCGAGCTTATACTTGCCCTTACAGTACGCGGCGCAGGGCATTATCCTCTTCTTGTCCTTAATGATGGCCTCGACCATCTCGGCTGCTGCGGCTGACGGGGCGTAGTACGCGCTGCCTGTCTTAAGAAGCGCAACTATCTCGCCTCCCGCGGTCTTTGTGCGCTGCATGATATCGTCCATGCGCGCGTTGCTTATGAACTGGGTAACGGGAATGCCGGAAACCGTCGAATACCTCTTAAGCGGCACCATCTCGTCTGCGTGTCCGCCAATCACCATGGCGTGCACGTCCTCGACCGAGGCGTTAAGCTCCATTGCAAGGAATGCCCGAAGCCTTGCGCTATCGAGCGCCCCTGCCATGCCGATAACGCGCTCTGGCGGGAATCCGCTCTCCTTCCACGCCACATGCACCATGACGTCGAGAGGATTGGTTACTATTATAAGGATTGCGTTCGGGGAGTGTTTTGCGATCTCGCCGACAATGGATTTTAGTATCTCGGTGTTCTTTACGATAAGGTCGCTTCTGCTCATGCCGGGCTTTCTCGCAAGCCCCGCAGTGATGACAACGACGTCGCTTCCTGCTGTATCGGAGTAATCGTTTGAGCCGGAAATGTTCGAATCGAACTTCTCGACAGTGGAGGCCTGCATCATGTCAAGGGACTTGCCCTGCGGCATGCCGTCCAGGATATCGACAAGCACGACGTCGCCAAGCTCCTTTTGCGCTATCCAGAGCGCGGTATTTGCGCCGACATTGCCGGAGCCAACGACCGTAATTTTCTTACGCGCCATAGCGCCTCCCTAACAAAAAGTAATGACACAACCGCCGCTAACACTACCCAAACAGGGCGGCCCTGTGAAAAAAAATCCCTTGTGCCATACGGCTCGGCACAAGGCCTACTGTATACTGTATCCAAAAAAAGAAGCACTGTCAAGCATAAGAATGAGTAAAAAATACGCCCTCACCCACCCCCTGCACAACCGCTTGATATACCGACAAAATAGTGATAAATTATGGCGCATGGAGAACGGTTCCCTAAATGATGTGGCCGGCAAAACGGCGTCAAACGAACACTTTGCCGCAAACCTTAGTGCCGTAATATTCCTGGCAATAGCCGTAATCATTACCGCAGCCACGTTCTCCCGTAACGCTGTATGGAAAAACGAAATATCTCTCTGGAACGACATAACGAAAAAAAGCCAATCCAAGCCGCGCGGGTTTACTAACCTCGGCATGGTGCTTGCCAGGCACGGGTACATAAAGGAATCACTCACGGTTCTTGAGCGCGCCGCAGCCATACACCCCGATTACCCGGAGCTCTACAACAACCTCGGCAATGCCTACAGCATGAACGGCAGATACCCTGAGGCCGTGAACGCGTACAAGAAGGCACTCGAAAAAACGCCGAACAGGCCGGATACGCGCTTCAACCTCGCGCACGCGTACATAAAAACCGGACAAAAAGACAGCGCTATAAAGGAACTCTTAGAGGTCGTGCGCCTAAACCCCTCGGACTACGAAGCAGCGTACATGCTAAGGACGCTGAAAGACAATTAACCCGGTACGCGCACAAGAACAACAAACTCTGCCGGCTGACAAGAACATGCCTGTGAAAAACAAAATCCTGATAACAACAGCAATCATAATCATAGCGGCTGCGGCATACATGGCATTCACCGTGCACTCGGGCCTCCACGGCGCGCTAAAGGACGGCAGCCTCGTACGCGCGCGCATCCTCGTCGCTATCGGCGCTGACGTAAACTCAAGAGACGCACAAGGGCAGGCCCCTCTCCACATTGCCGCCGCAAAGAATGACACAACAATGGCCACGCTCCTTATAGCCGGGAACGCCGATGTTAACGCAAAGGACGCGCGCGGCCAGACGCCTCTGCATACGGCGGCAAAACACGGCAACACGGACACGGCAAGGCTACTCATCGAGAGCGGCGCGGATATAGACGCTCACGACAATAGCGGCAACTCGGCAGCAGCAATTGCCGCAAACACAGGCAATAAAGATGTTGCCCGGCTGCTTATTACAAAAAAATATAATCTTGGCGCAGCTCCGGCCGCAGAGGAAATTACAACCACCACGCCTTTGCCAAAGCCCAGTGAAACCACAATTACGCAAAGTACATCACTCACAGAACTAAATACCGCCCTCTTCAACGCCGTACAAAACGGCAATAAGACAGAAGTAGAGCACCTGCTAAACAAAGGCGCGGACGTGAACGCGCCGGTCGTGGACAGCAAAGGATATAACCCTAAGGATACTGACAATAAATGGCTTAAAACCCCGCTTCACGAGGCCGCATTGAAAAACCTGCCTGACATTGCCAAATTACTCATACAAAAAGGCGCAAACATAGAGGCACGAGATAATTATTTTGGTCACACCCCTCTTATCTATGCAACAGCCAATAACAGCATTGAGGTCGCCAAACTACTTATAGATAACGGCGCAAATGTTAACGCAAAAACCAGTTACAACGAAACATCTCTTAGCCGAGTGAGGAATATCGACTTGGCAAAGCTTTTACTGGCAAAAGGCGCGGACGTGAACTCAAAAAGCAATTACGGACACACTCCGCTTCACACGGCTGCGTGGAAAGATTTAATACCAATAGCCGAGCTTCTTATATCAAATGGTGCCGACGTAAAAGCAAAAAATATAAAAAAACAAACCCCCATCTACGAGGCAAAGAGCGCTGCCATGGTCGAGTTTCTTATATCGAAAGGCGCTGACATTAATGTAACAGACGAAAACGGCCTCACGCCGCTTGATATCGCCGTAAAGAACAACAACACGGCTGTCATCGAGACACTTAAAAAACACGCAAAGTGAAAAACGCGCCCCACCCGGTACATGGGTGGACGAAGCGCCGATAAATACCCTGAATAACAGGAGGCCCCATGACAAAATCAGGCACAACATTTCTTGTTTTGCTTCTATTAATTTTATCACCATGCTCCCTATGGGCAACAGACCATAACACTTCGCACGGCAAGCCGCCAAACGAAGGCGTAATACACGTTCTCGAAGGGCATGATTTCATGAAAGGCGGCTATACCCTTATCGGGTTTCAGGCCGATTTCGGCGACCCCATCGTGGACGAAATAAGGACATTTTACGTAGACGACCCTGAGGTGCTCGAAGAACTCAAGAAAATCTGGGTTACGCACGGGTACGCCCCGATGTATGCCTGCGGCTATCATTACTTGATCCGTTTATATAAGGACAGAAAAGAAGTTGACGGCTTCGATATCAATCTTTCTAACGACTGCGGAACACTGGTAAAGGACGGGGCGTCGTATTATTTTCACAAGGAACTTATTAAACAACTTTCCGATAAATACAAAAAGCCGGCAAGAAAAACGGAAGAATTCTCTTCCATCAAAGATGCAAGGGAGTTCCTTGGCAAGCTCAAAGACGACAGGAATCTGCTCTTCATGCCAACGCCCGAGTGGGCCCTGTATGAAGGGGAATTCCGGTTTAACCTGCTCTGCAAAGGATTTTTCGGCGAGGAGGCCGAACCGTGCCTTACAGAGGCCCGCGAAAAAATCGCAGAAAAATTTCCAAACGAAAAATTTACGATTGAATGGGCCGGCGGTTCATCGCCCAAAAACGGCCTGCATGAAATCATGATTCTGGTAAAATCGAGCAAATCCCTGTACGACGGCTTCAATCTGTACAAGGTGGATTGGAAATGGCGCGATTACAGCTACGACCTTATCTATTATTCCAGGTAAAACCGCAAACCACCCTTACATCTTCACGAACTTCTTCTGGGAATCCGTGACCTTTACGATATAGTGGCGCGTTTCCTCAAACGGCAAATCCTTCTTCATCTTCTCGAACACCTCTTGCGGGGTCATGGAGTTTATCTTGTTTATGGCCCCTACCTTGTCCTTTCTATCACCGGAAAAGGTTTTAAACACGTTGCCAGCACCCGTGTTATAGGCCGCTATTGTGCAGTACTCTCTAGAGAGAGGATTATCTATCTTCTCGAAGTACGTGTACATAACAAGGTTCAAGTACGCGGTGCCAAGCTCGATGTTATTCTCCGCGACAAAGAGATACTCCTTTGTCGGCACCTCGTTCTCGCCGTGTACGTGCTTGTACGCGTCCTTACCGCCGCTTGTTGGAACAAGCTGCATAAGGCCGTACGCAGGAACATAGCTTACTGCAAAGGGGTTAAAGTTACTCTCGGTCTTTATGACTGCGAAGACGAGGCTCTTATTTATGTTGTACTGCTTCGAGTGTTTCTCGACCGTTGAGGCGAACTGTGCGGCCTTTTTCTCGTTATAGTCGCTAACAAGCAGGAACTCGACGTATAGTACCTTCTTTTTCACGCCGTCGTTGTCGACCTCACGTGTCTCTGCCTTCTGTGCCACCAGATAACCGGCATACTTCTCGGCAGCGTCAGGGCCGGACACGGGATTGCCGTTATTATCCTCGATAAGGCCGTCCAGATAGGGCTTCCCGGTAAGAGTTATCTCCTTATCCGAGAAAAGATCTACTGACCTCGGGTCGTCAGGGGTGAGGATGGTAGTGACGATTGCGTTTTTAAGGCTCTTTTGCGGGTCTTTCTCGTCAACGGTCTCGACAGTGACAATGCCCTTGTCAAAGTCCACGATTGCGCGGCTCGCGTAGTTTTGCGTGTACTTTACGTACTGTTTCTGTGTGGGGAGCTTCTTTGCCTCCTTGCCGCCCCACTTCTTTCCGGCAAGGCGCTCGAGCTTGCCCATTACCTTAGAGAACTCGTTTTTTGCCATCTGCAGGTCATCGAGGGCCTGCAGCGGGTCTTCCTTGTATATTTCCTTTTTACTGTTGGCAAAGGCTTTGAGCGCGACCTTGGGGTCCTTACTGGCCGCTATCTTCACGGCATCGCGCACGGTACAGGCCTGAAAGAACACGGCAAGAACGCACAGGATAAAAAGCGTTTTTAGATTCGCCATCAACAGCCTCCTTTTGAAATTAAAGAGCTAGACACCGAAAGGACAAAAGACACATGAAATAACCGGTACCCTTATTTATCACATAAAAAAGCAGGCCGTGTCAAGCATACACGGGCCGCGTCCGGACATGGTTGCCGCGCCGCGCATTTTATGGTAATGTCCATTTGCCGCACAATAATTACTAAAGGAGCTTATTATGCCAAAGGGTTACTGGATAGTGCGCGCCGAGGTGCGCGACATGGAAAAATACAAGGAGTACGTTACTGCCGCAGCCCCTGCCCTGCAAAAATACGGCGCTAAAGTTCTTGTCAGGGCCGGAAAGTTCGAGAACCCGGAAGGCACATCAAGGCCGCGTAACGGCATAATTGAGTTCCCTTCGTACGAAAAGGCGCTCGAGTGCTGGCGGTCTGCTGAGTACCAGGCGGCAATCAAACTTCGCCAACCGGTCTCAACAATGGACATGGTGATAATCGAGGGGTTGGAGGGATAAGCGGCGGCGGATTTATCCGCCGCCGCTTATCTGTCAAGATTAAACCTACTTAAGCTCGAAAACAACGATTACCCGCGCCTTTATCGTAACGCTGCCGTAGCTTCTTATATCGTTTTCCCCGACTTGTATGGTGCCATTGGTATGCTGCGACCCTACAAAATAATTCTCCGCCCAGGCATTCTCCTCTATGCTTACTACCTCGCCGACCTCGGAGCCAAGCGTCTTTGCCATCAACTCAGCCTTGGTCTTTGCGGCAAGAAGGGCCTTCTTGAAAAGTTCTTTTCTCTGCTCGAACTCATCATTACGTTCAAATTGTGTCCTCGGGGCGGTCACGCTGTCATAGCCAGCAAGCGCTGCATAAACCCCGTCAAGCTTGTTCACATCTCTAACCGTAATGACCATATACACCGATGACCTATACCTTCTCTTTTTTTTCTCGTCGTATTCATACTCTCTCTCTTGCACCATCAACGATTTGTCTATGTCGCTTTCCTTTACCCCAACCTTTTTAATGTCCGAATAAAGGCTCTTTACGTCATTGACGGTCGCATCGTGGCTCTCCGACATCTTCGGTTTGGCATTGCTTACCGTTATAGATACCTTTGCGTACTCCGCATCCAGCACGGCCTCGGCAACCCCGGAAACAGAAATGGTCCTTCTCGCTTCGCCGCCAGCCACATTGTCCTTTGCAATCACACCCTCCGGTGACAGCGCGCACACTACCAAAGCAAACAATCCAGCCGCCAGCCATTTCTTCATAACCGACCTCCTGTGTGTTTTGGGTTATTACTTAGACAACTTTTTCGGAAACAGACGCCAAGATACAATGAAAGGATATTACGGAATCAAAGAAAGACGTGCTGTTGCCGCTTCTACGGCAACAGCACGCATGAAAACTTACTTTTCTTCTTTCTTTACGTCAGCTGGCTTTGGCGCCTCGGCTGACTTGGCAACCTCGCCAAGGTACTTTGGCAGATCAACTCCCGCAACCGCGGCAATGTCGTGGAGCGGAGGCACACTCTTTATAAGGCTCGATATGAAGTTCGCGGTAGAAGAGCCCTTGTCGTCTCCCTTGCCGGAATCCCAGACAGTTATCTTATCTATCTTTATGTTCTTTATGGCCTCGACCTGCATGCCGACGATCTCTTCTAACTTCTCTATCATCATGAGGGTGGCAGCGGCCTTCGGATCCCCGTTGCAGCTCTTTATAAGGCGTTCGTAACCTTCGGCCTTGCTGTCGAGTAGCTGCCTGATACCTTTGGCCTCTGCCTCGTACTTCATGAATATGGCGTCGGCGTCTCCTTTGGCGTGTTTACGCGTCTGTTCTGCTATCGCCTCGGCGGCTATCTCCACCTTGCGCTTCTCGATTTCCTGGATAACGACCTGCTCGGCATTCAACCTCTCCTGCTCGGCCTTGTACTGCGCCTTCTGTATCTCCGCCTCGGCCTCGCGCTTCGCGACCTCGCCCTTCTGAAGCGCTGCGGCCTGCTTAACCGCAAGCTCTGCATTGGCGTCGGCTATGTCGGCCTTGGCCTTGTTTTCTCCGCCTATTGCCGCAGCCTCCTGCCCCTGCACGTAGATACGCATATCGGCCTCGGCCTTCTTTTTACCCTTATCGGCCTGAGCGATATTCTCGGCTGTTCTTATCTCCTTTTCCCTTACTGCCTCTATCTCTCCGACCGCGGCAGTCGTTTCCTGCTGCTGCACGTAGATACGCATGTCGGCCTGGGCCTTTTTCTTTCCCTTCTCTGCCTCTGCGGTGTTCTCGGCCACACGGATGTCTTTTTCCCTGTTTGCCGAAGACTGCCCGATAGCGCCCCTCTTCTCCTCCTCTGCAACGTCGACCTTGGCCCTGTTTATGGCCTCGGCAGCCGCCTTCTTACCTATACTCTGTATGTAGTCGGACTCATCCGTGATGTCGGTGATGTTGACGTTTATGAGGTAGAGCCCTATCTTGTTTAGCTCCGGCTCGACGTTCTTTCTCACCGCCTCGAGAAAGCTCTCCCTGTCCTGGTTTATCTGCTCGATTGTAAGGGATGCGACCGTGAGCCTCAACTGGCCAAATATTATTTCCTTTGCCATCTCCTCTATCTTCGCTGTCTGGAGATTCAGGAGACGCTCGGCAGCGTTGTTCATGATGGCTGCGTTGGTGCTGATACCGACTGTAAACGTGCTTGGCACGTTGATGCGTATGTTTTGCTGCGAGAGCGCGTTTTGGAGCGGTATCGGTATGGTCATCGGCGTAAGGCTTAAGTACGCGTAGTCCTGTATGAGCGGCCACACGAGCGCGCCTCCGCCGTGTATGCAATTCGACGACTGCCCCTCTCCCACGCGGCCGTACACGACAAGTATCATGTCCGAGGGACAGCGCTTGTACCTCGATGCAAGGAATATTACCGTCGAGACTATGAAAACTATGAACGCAAGAATCGGAAGTATCCAGAAAGCCGACATGTGTTTACCCTCTCTTCTTAGTTGATTTTTTCTACAATCAGCCTGTCGCCGGAGATATCCACGACCTTTATCGTATCGCCTGTCTTGAGCTCTTTTTTATCGGCAGAAACGGCCTCATACTCCCTCTGCCGCCCCTTTACCGTAACCGTCACCTTGCCGACACCGCCCTCGGCAATCCTCTGGTAAACGCTACCCTGTGCGCCGAGCATGTCGTTTATCTGCATCGTGCCGCTTGCCTGAAGTTTCTTCGCGCGCGAAAATATCGCGGCTATGGCCCATACAGTCCCGACACCCGCGGCAATAGAAGCGATAAACGTGATAACGACGTTTATGCCGCCCTGGTTCGACATTACAAACCCTACGAGCCCGAACATCATAAAAAACGCGGTCAGGCTCTGGAGCGTGAGTATCTTGAAGCTCTCCGCGGCCTCGGCGCTGCTGACGTCGGAATTACCGACGTCTATGGGCACGTCCCCGTGCTCGCCAAAGCCGATAAGCTCGGCAATGAACTTAACAAGAAAAAGCAGACCGCCTATCACGGCGCATACCAAAAAGAACTTCTCGAGACCGCTCATCGCTTCGAACATTATGGATACACCTCCGTGTTTTCACGCCATATAACCTATGACTGCGTGAAAATTTCATGGTAGTTTATCACAATATTCGGATAATCGTCAAACGAATTGCAAAGCGCCGGCCATACGCCCGTTGCCCATTCATGCCACGAGAACACCGTAAAGCATCTGGTTGCTTTTTTCAAAGCAATGTAATACCGGCCCCTTACTTAAGTTCGAACGAAACATTGACCATTATCTTAAGCCTGCGCCTGCCGTAATCGCCTCCGACGTCGTCACTGGGCGCGCCCTTATAAGACACCATGCCAAACGCAGGGCCTTGGTATTGCTCCGACATGTCGGTAGCGCTGATTTGCAAAGCCTCTCCTACCGCGGCGTCGAGCGTCTTTGCCATGACCTCTGCCCTGGCCCTTGCCGAAAGAAGGGCCTTTTTAAGGAGCTTTTCCTTCTGCCCGGCCTCGTCGTGGCGCTTGAATGCGGTACGGCCAATTGTAACGCTATCAAAGCCTGACAACGCGGCATACACGCTGCCGAGCATACCGATATCCTTTAACGTAATTTCAAGAAGCACGGTAGAAAAGTATCCGGGCACGAACTTTCCATCCTCGTTCCTGTAATCGCGCCTCATGCGTTGTACTATCAGTGACTTCTTGATATCGTCTTCCTTCATGCCCGTCTTTTTAAGCGAGGCATAGAGCTTTTTCATTGTTGTCACGGTAGCCTCGTAGCTCTCGGATGCGCTTTTCTCGCTTACATGCGTTACATCGAGCGATACGGTAGCGTACTCGGCATCAAGCTCGCCCTCGGCAAAGTCCTGGACCATGACGGTACGCCGCCCGTCGTCTTGCCCTGCCATCCCGATGGCAGGAACACTCAAAACCAACATCAGTACGAAAACAACATAAAAAAGTCTTTTCATTGGAAACCTCCTCCTTGGTTTGGCAGCACGCCGGACTTATCCACAGCCTTGCCCTACCCGGCTATGCTACCTATTATACATTGGACGCGCCACGTTGCCGCTTTATTGGGTAATCTGTCTGAAACAGGCAGATTACCACCTCCACAAACCTGCAAGCCTGTCAGACGAGGCTGAAATTACCTTAAAAACCGTCACCCCCCGCAAGTTTGGTGTCAGACGAGGCAACGGGGCGTTTTTGTCCGCAGGCGTATGTCGTCAATACGTCGAGGAACAAAAACGCCCCGATAACGCAGTATGACGCCAAAATCGCGGGGGGCTATACTTCCCTCTTGACAGGCCCCAAAACCTCTGTTAGGCTTACCTTTTTGGACTAAAAGGCCTAAAACGCACCTAACCCCTAACCGAAAAGAAAAAGGAGGATTTCCGCCGTATGAAAAAGCATTTCCTGATGGCGCCGGGGCCCACCCCTGTACCCGAAAGAGCGCTCCTCGCCATGGCTCAACCCATGATGCACCACAGAACCCCGCAGTTCTCGGCAATATTCGCGGAAACGTGCGAGCTCTTAAAATATGTGTTCCAGACCAAGCAGGACGTGCTCATACTCGCGGCCTCGGGAACAGGCGCCATGGAGGGCTCGGTCACGAACCTCTTCAACGCCGGAGACGAAGTGCTTACGATAAACGCCGGAAAGTTCGGCGAAAGGTGGACAAAGATCGCCCAGGCATACGGGCTTAAGGTAACAGAAATAAAGGTAGAGTGGGGCAATGCCGTAGACCCGAAGGCAGTAAAGGAAGCTCTCGATAAGAACGCCAATATAAAAGGCGTATTCTGCCAGGCAAGCGAGACCTCAACTACCGTGCAGCATCCGGTAAAGGAAATCGCAGCGCTTACGAAGGATAAGAACTGTCTTCTTATCGTAGACGGCATTACTGCAGTCGGCGTCATGTCGCTCCCCATGGACGAGTGGGGCATAGACGTGCTCGTATCCGGAAGCCAGAAGGCGTTCATGCTGCCGCCGGGCCTTGCCTTCGTAGCACTTAGCGAAAAGGCATGGAAGTTCAATGAGACATCGAAGTGTCCGCGCTTCTACTTCGACTTTAAGAAGGAAAGAAAGAACATGGCGGACAAGACGACCGCCTACACCCCTGGCGTATCGCTAATCATCGGCCTCAGGGAAGCCCTTCTCATGATAAAGGAAGAGGGCCTTGAGAACACGTTTGCAAGGCACGAAAGGCTCGGACGCGCCGCAAGAGAGGCGATGAAGGCCCTTGGGCTTAAGCTCCTTGCCCCTGACGCCCCAAGCTTCGCAACAACGGGCGTGTACGTACCAGAGGGCGTTGACGGCGGAAAGCTTGTTAAGTACATGCGCGATACCCTTGGCGTCACGATGGCAGGCGGCCAGGACCACTTAAAGGGCAAGATATTCAGGATCGCGCACCTTGGCTACATCGACACATTCGACATGATAATCGCCGTATCGGCAATCGAGATGGCGCTAAGTAAGCACGGCCACAAGGTCGAATTCGGCAAGGGTGTTGCCGCGGCACAGAAGATACTTCTCGAAGGCTACAAATAAAAAACAATTACGGAGCGTAAAAGCGAGATGAAGGTACTTATAAGCGACAGCCTCTCGGAAGCGGCTGTAGAGATATTCAAGAAGGCAAAGGGCATCGAGTGCGTCGTAGATACGAAGATCACGCCCGAAGACCTTAAAAAGACCATAAACCAGTACCACGGCCTGGCAGTAAGGAGCAGGACCAAGGTAACGGCGGAAATCCTCGAAGCGGCGACGAACCTAAAGGTCGTAGGCCGCGCCGGCACGGGTGTCGACAACATAGACGTCCCGGCTGCCACGAAAAAAGGTGTGGTCGTAATGAACACGCCCGGCGGCAACACCGTAACCACGGCAGAGCACGCCATCGCCATGATGGTATCGCTTGCAAGGCACATTCCGCAGGCAACGGCCTCGATGAAAAGGGGCCAGTGGGAAAAGAAGAAGTACGAAGGCACAGAACTTACCGGGAAAACACTTGGCATACTCGGAGTCGGTAACATCGGAAGTGTAGTTGCAAACAGGGCCCAAGGCCTAAAGATGAACGTCATTGCCTACGACCCGTTCATATCGACGGAGGCAGCCGAGAAGATGGGCATCACGCTCGTATCTCTCATAGAGCTCTACGAGAAGAGCGATTTTCTCTCCATACACGTGCCGCTTCTAAAGGAAACGAAGAACATCGTCAACAAAGAGGCCTTTGACAAGATGAAGAAGGGCGTAAAGCTCATCAACTGCGCCAGAGGCGGAATCGTCAACGAGCAGGACCTTCTAGAGGCCATAAAGAATAAGAAGGTCGCGGCAGCCGCGCTCGACGTGTTCGAGCAGGAACCGCCGCCAAAGGACCACCCGCTGCTTGCTCTCGAAGAGGTAATCATGTCGCCGCATCTTGGCGCATCGACCTTCGAGGCGCAGGAAAACGTCGCAATAGCGGTTGCAGAGCAGATGGTGGACTATCTTACGACCGGAACTGTAAGGAACGCGGTAAACGTGCCAAGCGTATCCGGAGACGTGCTTGCCGCAATCGGGCCGTACATCACCCTTGGCGAGAAGCTTGGAAGCCTGCAGGGCCAACTCCTTAGCGGCGGCATCGAAGAGGTCTCAATTGAGTACGCAGGCGAAGTGGTCGGCCATAACACCGCGCCCATAACAACGGCGGTGCTTAAGGGGCTCCTTAGCTGCGTCATGGAGGACGTGGGCGTAAACCTCGTAAACGCATCGAGCCTTGCAAAGGACAGGAACATCAAAGTAAGCGAAACAAAGAGCTCGAGGGCAATAGACTTCGCAAGCTCCGTAACCATAACCGTAAAGGCTTCCGGCAAGGAGCAACTCGTAGAGGGCGCTCTCTTTGGAAAGTCCGAGCCAAGGCTTGTAAAGCTCGACAAGTTCTTCCTCGACGCCGTGCCAGAAGGTAACCTCCTTATCCTCCATAACGAGGACAAGCCCGGGGTCATCGGAAATGTCGGCACGCTACTTGGCGAGAACAAGGTAAACGTCGCAAGGCTGCACCTTGGAAGGGCAAAGGCCGGCGGAGAAGCGGTAAGTGTATGGAGCATAGACGGCCCGCTCTCAAAGGACGTGTCGGATAAGCTAAAAAAGCTCCCGCACATGATATCGGCAAAGGCAGTAAAACTCTAACACCGTAGTTCCTTTAAACGCCGCGAGGCGGTATCGCTGAGGATTGCGGGGAACGCGCAACTTGAAATGACGAACACCGGAAAAAACCAGGCGATATCGCTTCCGCAGGGCGTACGAGACATACTCCCGGAAGAAGCGGAAAAGATTGCAAAGGCCGAGGCCGCCATTACGGCGGTCTTTCGGCGTTTCAAGTACGGCCGCGTAATAACGCCTTTACTCGAATACGTCGACGTGCTCTCTCTTGGCATCGGAGAGCAGCTAAGAAACGACCTTCTAAAGTTCATAGACGCCCAGAGCGGCCGCGTCATGGCCATAAGGCCCGACATCACGCCGCAAATCGCAAGGGTCGTTGCAACCAGAATGAAGGACTGCCCCCTGCCCCTTCGGCTCTACTATAACGAAAACGTAATCCGTTCCTCAAATAACGGCGGCTCTGCAAAGGCAAGAGAGGTGCTCCAGATAGGCGCGGAGCTCATATCCGCAGAGGCAACGCCCGAGATGGACGCGGAGATGGTAGTCATGGCAGCGGAGGCCATGAAAAAGTCCGGCATCAAGAAGTTCACCATAGACCTTGGCGACGTGGGGTTTGTGAAAAAGGCGCTTTTAAGGCTCGACATCTCTCTTGAGGAAAAGCTCGTCATCAAGGAAGCAATAGCCAAGAAGGACTCCTCGACCCTCGAGAACACGCTCGAGCTTCTTAAGACAAAGCCGTCACCCAAGAATAAAAAGCTTTTCATGGCGCTCCCGACACTCTACGGCGGCGCGGACGCGGTAAAAAACGCCCTCTCGCTCGTAAAGGGCATGAGCGAGCTCACTGAATCTCTCGAGTACGTGCAGTCAATCCTTGCAATAGTGAAGAAAAAGGGCTATAAAGAATACGTAACCGTGGACATGGGCGAGGTCAGAGGATTGGACTACTATACGGGCATAATTTTCGAAGGGTTCGCCGCGAATGTCGGCGAGCCGATCCTTAGCGGCGGACGCTACGACACCCTTACGGCGAAGTACGGGTTCCCGGCCAAATCAACAGGGTTTGCCTTCAACATGGCGAACCTCGTAACAGCGCTCGACAAAAAATAACTTCCTCTAAAAAAGAAGACAAAATGGCGAAGACAAAGAAGACATCCGCCCAGAAAAAGGCGGCCAAAAAAAGCACGGCCTCGGCAACCGGGAAAACAACGGTAAAAAAAGCGGTAAAAACCTCGCGCGGTGCATCGAAGAACGTCGTCATAATCGGCGCGCAGTGGGGCGACGAGGGTAAAGGCAAAATCGTCGACATACTTAGCGAAAAGGCCGATGTGGTGGTACGCTACCACGGCGGCAACAACGCAGGCCACACCGTCATCGTAAACGGCGAAAAGACGATACTCCACCTCATCCCCTCGGGCATACTGCACAAAGGGAAAAAATGCGTCATTGCAAACGGCGTGGTAGTCGACCCCGAGGTGCTACTAAAGGAAATCGACAACCTGAAGGCAAAGGGCCGCTTCAATGCCGACGATTTGCTAATCAGCAAAGACGCGCACGTCATCATGCCCTACCATAAGAAACTCGACGCGGCAAAGGAGAGGCTAAGAGGCTCATCCAAGATCGGCACCACAGGGCGCGGCATAGGCCCGGCATACGAGGACAAGGTATCGAGATGCGGCATACGTGTCGGAGACCTTTTAAACGAGAGCGAGTTCAAGGCAAAGCTCGAAGCAAATCTTAAAGAGAAAAACCAGTACTTCAAAACGCTTCTTAACGAAAGCGGCTTCTCTACCGACGACATCTTCGGGGCGTATGTTGAGTTTGGCAGGAAGCTTAAGCCCTTTATAATAGACGCCTCGGTGTACATCAATAACCGCATCCGCGAGAAGAAGGCGGTCCTATTCGAAGGCGCGCAGGGCACGCTCCTGGACGTTGACTTCGGCACTTACCCGTTCGTCACATCGAGTAACACCATAGCCGGAGAGGCAGCGGTTGGAAGCGGCATCGGCCCCACACTCATAGACAAGGTCGTTGGCGTTGCCAAGGCCTACGCAACAAGGGTCGGAGAAGGCCCCTTCCCAACAGAACTATTCGAAAAGGACGGCGACAACTTAAGGGAACAGGGCGGCGAGTACGGCTCTACAACAGGAAGGCCGAGAAGGTGCGGCTGGTTCGACGCCGTGGCCGTACGCTACGCAGCAAGGCTAAACGGGCTCTCGGGCCTTATCATTACAAAGATGGACGTTCTGGATAATATAGCCGAGATAAAAATCTGCACCGGATACAAGTATAAGAACACCGTTTTGACGGAATTCCCGTCCGAGCCGCACATACTTAAAGACTGCACACCTGTGTACGAGAGCTTCAAGGGGTGGATGGCGCCCACACACGGGGTTAAAGACTTTGCAAGGCTTCCCAACCTCGCAAAGCAGTACATAAAGGCAATCGAAAAAGTAACGGGCGTGCCGGTGATTATCGTATCTGTTGGCGCGGAACGTAATAGTGTCATCTTCCGGGAAGACCCGTTCAGATAGCAGGCTACGAAAGCGGCGATTTTGCCGTGATGCTTCGTTGCACGAAAATTTTTGATCCTCGACGTATCGGACGTTATACGCCTGCGGTCAAAAATTCCGTGCGCCTTGCCTAACGGCAAACTTACCGCTTTGTTGGGTCAAAAAAAATAGCAACATTGCTGCCACAAACACCATCTCTGCAGCAAAAACCCTACCAACAGTTACATTTCGACAAATCATGTAAAATAAATCTTGACAACAATTATTCTTTCTACTACTATTTTGCATAGTAGTGCCATTCCTTTCTGCTAACTAAAAATTAAATACGAATATCGACTTTGGGCAACAATAGAACATTTTATCAAGCAAGGAGCTAATTATGTTCTCATGCTTAAAAAACAACCCAATTCTATTTACGTTCACATTGCTTTTACTCATAATATCCATCACATTTCTGAGCCAGACGCACACATATGCCGCCGAATCATCGGCAGCTGACAAATCATCAGCACCACCGACTGTATCGCCAACAAAACCACCCGTGCCTTCAGCTCCGGCTCCAGCTCCAGCAAAAATATCACCATCAGACTGTTTAACATGCGCACATTTACCGTCCCCAGAACCCAATAAACCTAAAAAACCTAAGGGACATAAAAAAGATAGTGGGACCCTAACCCCAGCTCACAAGCTACCAGCACCAGAAGAGGATGATGAGATTCGTATAAAAAAAGAAACTATTCAAAGACCATAGATTCCTATATATGGCTAAAAGTTTAACATGCCAAGGAGTTCATCAATGATCACCTCGACAAAAAAAATATTATACTCTACAGGGCTTATTGTTTTTTCGTTAATAATATGCTCCGGCTGTGCACACCTGCCTGCTCCAAAAACAAAATCTACCACGCCGTCTATGATGGAAAAACCAGCCGACAAACACCACTTACCGGCATTAGATGATAACACTACAACACCGCCACAAAGCACGCTTGAACCGGAAAATTAAACACCACAACTAATCATAAAACGACGAGGACCACATGCCAGCACCAAGAAAAACAGCATTCTACCATATAGCATTATCAATCATTATTTTGATTGTAGCCGGATGCAGCTCAACCAAGACCAAAACAGGACTTTACGACCAAGGCATGCACACCGGCACTGTAACATTACTAAGGGTTGACAACCCAAAAGCTTGCCCGCCACTCACCAACGGAGTGACATCCGATTCGGCTGACAAAGAGGCAGCCGCACCTGCAGCAAACAATCCAAAAACAGCCCCACCCTCGCCGACTGCAGTACTGCCCGCCCCATCCGCAGCAGCCGGTACAGATGCACCCGAACTTACGCCGCCCAACAAAGAAACACCCGAGCAACATAGCCAAAAAATACAAAATGACGTTGCTAGCTGGTTACCTGAAGATATTGGCCGCTTTGTAAAACTTCGCCATAAGATGGACACGGCCGGCCTGTACTGCCCTCAAAACACTGTCACAAATGACGACCTTGTGACTATCACGCTGGACTCAGCGTTTATAAAATATTTTAAGGAAAAGAAAAGTATATGGCCTTGGTCTTCAGAACAAAAAAAGGGAGAAATAGCGCTTGTCCTGTCCTTTGAAAGCGGCAACGATTCAAGGGACGATATCCTTATATACGGCAGTCAGGGACAGACCAGCGGTTCTTTTCTGAATGCCGAAGACTGGCCCATGATAGGCCCTATAACAATAAAGGGTGACAACCTTAAAATAAGATTAGTCATGATAGAAATAGACAAGGTTGAAAACGAAGAGACCAAAATACTTATTCGCAAAATCGCAAACGTCGCTACAACGCTAAAACCAGGAACAGCAACGGCAACAGCAATACCATTGGAACTCATGGATGTGCTTTTAAGCATGAATAGCGACGACATCATTTTGGACCAGAGGTTTTCACTTAAAAGGGTCCCTGGCAGCGACACGCCGTCCCAATTCGCCACCGCCCCGCTACTTTACGGCAAATACGTGGTGATGCTGCAATCCGACAGATTTACCGATAAAAACATAGGAGAAGAGGCCCGCGTATCGACGTCACCGATTTCAATAAACGACATGCGGTATGACACATATTCATCGAGAATATTTAAAACTTACAATTACTTACCATATCCCGAATTGAACTACACAGGGACCAAGTGTGAAACACCGGAGAACCAACGCCCCCCCTTAACAAACATACTCGCAGGCGAAAAAAAGACACTCTACGGCGGTATACGGGAAGGCAATTCGGCAATCACACTATCGACCTTTGGGGTATGGAGTAAAGATAGCGCACAAAAAAGTTGTCCAATGTATGGGATACAAAAAAGCATTAGCTCTCAATATAAGTGTAACTATACTGATAGGGAAATATTTAACGGAATTCTTGACAACTACGTTAACGGCCCAGAAGCAAAAAGAGAGCGCGAGGTCAAACTCGGCTACAACGAAAATGTAAACCTTGGCGTAGTAGATGTTGCCCAATGCATCGTAGACGCAGTAAAAGGCATCTATGATGATTCTCGTCGTGTGGAGCCGCAACTTTCCACAAATACGGGTGAGGACACAGATTCTTACATAAGTGGAACAAACGGTTTTGGGGAAGTCATTAAAACCGGCGATACGCTTTACTTCGAGTACCCTGTGATAATGTACCCGACTGCCTACACGTTCCTTGCGCAATACCCCACACATACAAATATAGTATTTACAATTAGCAGATCGCTTGGCGGCGAAGGCACGCCGGCGCACCTAAAACTGAAAACAAGTGCGGAGGAATTCAACAAAAAAATAACCGACATGCAAGCCACGGCTGACATCGAAAAACTGAAAACAGCACTGACAGAGGTTCACAACAGCTACAACAAAGAACGCGCCGTGCTGCGTAAACTTGAAGGACAAGGCACTGTCAAGGATAAAATATGTCTATTATACACGGAACTTAAAAACAAAAAGAGCACAAACCAAGACTGCTCCATAAAAGAGGGCGAGAAACTTTTCTACAACGAGCTATACCATCTTACGGGAAAGCACTTTAACTGCCAGGAAGAGATAACCAAACACATAGGTACTATTTGCGACCCAAAACCACCAACCACCACTTCAGGCGCCACAAGTAAAAAATCCGTAAAATAATATACGGATTATCTGTTAAATCTACAGCCTCCGCCGCGCACATCTAAAAACAAAAGCCCTCTTCCCAAATTGCAGCGGGAAGAAGGATAACAAACCAACCTCACTAACTACACGTGGCATAAGCCGTAGGGCGGGCACCGCCCACCATTCTTTACCGCCTCAATTCTACCACACCTCTCAAAAATCGCCAAGCATGTCCCGTGCTTGATACGGGATTTCGCGTCAGACGAAGAAGCGGTCTTTACCCCATCATAAACCCGCAAGTTTGGTGTCAGACGTGGCAGCACGGCGTTTTTGTCCGCAGGCGTATCACACGTCCGATACGTCGAGGAACAAAAACGCCGTGATAACGAAGTATGACGCCAAAATCGCGGGTTTACTCTGCCACAAACTTTCCATAAGCCCTCCACACTCCCTCCATATTGGAAATGTAAGATATCGGCGTAACAACAAACCCAATCACGGAGGACACGTTATGGAAAATATCCGCGAAGACGCACAGGCCGCGCCAAAGGGAACGAGGCTGCTGCTGCTTATGGCAGTAGTGGCGATAACCGACCAGCTTCTCTACAACTACGCGCCAAAGTGGAGCTCCAAGGCGTACTCGATTGCCTACGCCGGATGGAGCGCCGGGGCGTTCTTCATAGTACTTAACGCCGCAATCGCAGCTGCCAGGTGGAGCGAGCTAAAAGAACGCCGCAGCGCGCGTAACCTGCTCTTTACGCTAAACGCAGCGCTTGCCCTCTCATGCGCTATCGAGCCGTCCATGCTGACGCTCGCGCTCTCAGTGGCAGGGGCAATAGCGCTGGCGCTACTTCCAAACGCAACAGGCAGGTACTTCGACACCGAGTCGCTTGCAAACAACATCGTAAAGTTCCTGCCCCGCTTCTTTTACAAGCTTATGCCGGACTTAAAGCGCAGCGCGAGAGAAAGTATGCGCGGCGGCGCGCTTAAGTCCACTGTGTTCTGGGTGCCTGCGGCCCTTTTTTCGATTACCTTCATAATGCTATTTGCAATAGCCAACCCGCTAATCGAGAGCGCGCTGTCGCGCGGCCTCACGTGGGCGTGGAACGCGCTCGTGGACCCGTTCAGGGTGTTTTTCTGGCTTATGACCGCCATGCTCTGCTGGCCGCTCCTTGCTACCGAAGGGTTCAGGCTCACGGAGCCGAAGGGCCACATATTCTACGAAGAAGCGTTCGCGGACAAAAAAGGCAGGACGCTAAAGGACAAGCTCTCCTGCCCTGCCTCTCTTACGCGCGCCCTGGTTGCATTCAACGCCATATTCCTCGTTCAGACGGCCATGGACTGCGTCTACCTGCTTGGCAACGCAGCGCTTCCCCCGGGCTTTACATTCGCCGAATACGCGCACAGAGGCGCGTACATTCTCATATTCACAGCGCTCCTTGCCGGAGCGTTCACAGTGCTTGCTGTAAAGCCCGGAAGCGATTCATCCAAGTCCGCGCTCGTTAAGAAACTCCTCTCTCTCTGGATAGCGCAGAATATATTTCTCGTGTTCACATCCGCGCTAAGGACAGTGCTCTATATAGAAGCGTACTCGCTAACTCTCTTTCGCGTGGCCGCGCTCGTGTGGATGGGGCTTGTTGCAGCGGGCCTTACTCTCCTCGTCATACGCATATACAAGAACAAGTCCGACTCATGGCTCGTCAATGCCAACGGCGCTGCAGTTCTTGCTGTGCTGGTGGTATCACTCTTTGTAAACTTTCGCGGCTTTATCGCCTCGTATAACGTCGCGCACAGCCTCGAGGTCGAGGGCACAGGGCTGACACTCGACGTGCAGTACCTAAGAAAGCTCGGCCCGGAGGCAATACCGGCGCTGACAAAGTACATAGATACGGCAAAGCTTACGGACACTAAATTCACCGAGACTGTCTACGCAAGAGACTATCTCGTAAAAGAATTACGGCAAACGACCGGCAGCTTCGGCACCATGACAGTGAGGCGAAGAGCCCTGCTCGCATTCGTCACAAAGGCCGATACTTCCGAGAGGCGCGCCGCTGTCACAAAATAAGTGAACGCGCGGCTTGATTATTATATAATTACTCTGCCGGTATAAAGACAACGGAGACCATGATGCCGCACACCGTGCTCATAGCAGACGACGACCCGCACATAAGAGAAGTGGCGCGCTTTGCCCTTGAAAAGGCCGGGCTTCGCGCGATATCTGCCGAGGACGGGGCAGAGGCCATCTCTCTCTTTACGCGCGAGAAGCCCTCGCTCGTAATACTCGACGTAATGATGCCCGAAAAAGACGGCCTCGAGGTGTGCAGAGAAATACGTAAAAGGTCGTCCGTGCCGATACTGTTTCTCTCATCGCGCTCCGATGAAATAGACCGCGTCGTGGGGCTTGAGCTTGGCGGCGACGACTACGTAACAAAGCCGTTTAGCCCGAGGGAACTGGTTGCGCGCGTAAACGCAATACTAAAGCGCGCCTCTGGGGCCGCGCTTACACCAAAAGAGGAACGCCTAAGGCACGGCAGCTTAACACTCGACACCGAGGGAAGGACCGCGCTCTGGAAGAAAACTCCAATCGAGCTTACTGCAACCGAGTTCTCTCTTCTTTTGACCCTCATGCAGCGGCCGGGAAAAGTATTTTCACGGGACAACCTGATGGACTTGGTGTATAAGAACGACGTGCACGTAAACGACAGGACCATCGACAGCCACGTGCGCCACGTAAGGGCAAAGTTCGAAGAGGCCGGGGCAAAGGACATAATCGAGACCATGCGCGGCGTCGGGTACCGCATAGGCGGCTGCGAATGAAAAAAGGGATATTTAGCATCAAAGGCATGCTCCTTCTCGTTAATGCCGCGGTACTTGCCGTGCCCGTAGCGGTAATATACTCTGCGCGCATCTACGACGGCGAGCTTATCAGAAGGACCGAGGCAGAGCTCATTGCCCAGTCCGCGTTCATCGAGGCGGCGTATAAGCAGGCCGCAGCAAAGCATATAAAGAACTTTTCAACTTACGGCAGGCCAAACCTCGCGCCAGCAGGCGTCATAGAAACGGAAAAAGGCGCGCTCACCCCCGTTAACCCGCAAATAGACCTTGCAAGTGCTGCGATACTCGAAGACCGCGCGGCCGCAAACCCGGGAGTAAAGGCCGACGCGCGCGCTATCTTGATAGGCAAAGACATTTCTCCAATCCTTACCGAGGCGCAGAAGAAAACCCTTGCCGGCATACGCGTGCTCGATTATAACGGCACGGTCGTTGCCGGAAGAGACGAACTCGGGCTCTCGCTCTCTGGCATCGAAGAGGTGGACAAAGCCCTTACCGGCTCCTTCACAAGCGTTCTAAGAAAAAGAAACTCGGACGGCCCGAAGCCAGCCCTCTCCTCCGTAAGCAGAAGGACCGCGGTGCGCGTATTCACCGCAATGCCGATAACGGTAGACAACCGCGTCATCGGTGCCGTGTACATGTCGAGGACGCCGGAGAGCTTATCAAAAACGCTTTATTCGCAGTTGAACACGTTTTTCTACGCAGCTATTCTCGCAATCGCCCTTACGCTCCTTATATGGTTCGCGTCCGCGTACGCCATAACGAGGCCGCTTGAGTCCCTCATAGCGCAGGCCGAGGCTGTCATGCGCTCTCAAACGCCGCCGCCGCTTAGAAGCCCGGCGCCTTTGGAAATAGAGCTTATCTCAGAGAGCATGATAAGGATGGCCGAGGCGGTCGAAAAAAGGGCCTCTTACATAAGGGACTTTGCCGTGCGCGTCTCTCACGAATTCAAGACGCCCACTGCCTCGACACTTGCAACGGTCGAGCTCTTAAAAGAGCACATGGAGGAGATGAGCAAAGAGGAGAAAGAAAAATTCCTCGAGATGATACGGCTGGATGCAAAGCGCCTTGAAAGGCTAACCGAAAAGCTAACAGAGCTTGCCAGGGCCGATATGCTAAAGCCAAAGGACGAGTCTTCCGATGCATCCGCCCTCTTCGCCCTTATAAAAACAAAGTACGAAGGCATGGGTGTTGCCTTCGAATTCCGTCCGGCGTCGCATGGCATGAGCATCCCTGCGGCCACGGAGATGCTCGAGACGATATTCATCAACCTCATAGACAACGCAATAGCAAACGAGGCGGCTGCTATCAGGATAGCAGCCGCCAATAACGGCAGCACTGTCACGCTTACCACGAGCGATAACGGCAGGGGCATAAGCGAAGCGAACCTTGAACACGTATTCGAGCCCTTCTTTACAACAGGCAGAAAGACCGGGGGCACGGGGCTTGGGCTCACTATAGTCAAATCAATCGTGGATGCGCACGGCGGCACCATAAGCGCACAGAGCACACCCGGGGCCGAGACAACCTTCTCCATAACGCTTCCCAAAAGGCCTTCATAACAGGTTTTTTACAGACACACCCCAAAAACCTCAACAAAATCAGGTCATTGCCCCACCCCCTACATATTGTGGCCATTTAGAAAAATTATACTTTCTGTGGTATTTTTTCCTTTGACAAAGCAAATGAACTTTGCTACTCTTACGTTCAACGATACAAAAGACGGGATAAAAACCTCCTAACAATGAAGATAAAAAAGCTCACCATACACGGCTTCAAGTCCTTCTCCGACAGGACGACCTTTGCCTTTCACGAAGGTGTAAGCGGCATCGTAGGGCCAAACGGCTGCGGCAAGAGTAACATCGTAGATGCCATACGCTGGGTGCTTGGCGAGCACAACGCGCGCCACCTAAGAGGCAAGCACATGGAGGATTTGATTTTCGGCGGAAGCGAATCGAGAAAGCAGGTCGGTATGGCGGAGGTAACGCTCACCCTCGCAAACGACAACGGAGCAGCGCCTGCCGCGTACGCGAACTTCTCTGAAATAGAAATTCAGCGCCGCCTCTACAGGGACGGCGAGAGCGAGTACGCCATAAACAAGGTCCCCTCGCGCCTAAAGGACATCGTCGAGCTCTTCACTGACACGGGCATCGGCACCAGGGCCTACTCCATTATAGAGCAGGGCCAGGTCGGATGGCTCGTAAACGCCAAACCGGAAGAAAGAAGAGAGATATTCGAGGAAGCAGCCGGGATAAACAAATATAAGCACAAAAAGGACGCGGCACTTAGACGTCTCGAATCAACGCAAGAGAACCTCACGCGCGTAACCGACATCATCGCCGAGGTAAAGAGACAGCTTAACTCGCTAAACAGGCAGGCCAAGAAGGCCGAGCGCTATAAGATACTAAAGGACGAGCTTAAGGGGCTCGACCTCTTCCACTCGCACGCTGAGTTTGCGCGCCTCTCGGCAGACCTTACGCGCCTTGCCTCCGAGATAACGGCCGCAAACGACAAGGAAGCGGCCCTTGGCGCAGAAGCAGGCGCAAAGCAGAGCGCCATAGACGAGCTAAGGCTCGAGCAGACATCCAGAGAGAACGAATACCGCGACATAAGGGAAAAAACCTCCAGCCTCGAACGAAACATCCAGGAAGAAGAGCGCCTAAGAGAAATCGCCGCGCTTAGGATAGAGGAAATAAAACGCCTTGCAGAGCGGCTCTCCGGCGACATAGAAGAGCTCTCAACACAGATACATACGATGAAGGGCGAGTTCGAATTCGTATCTTCCGAGATAAAGAGCGCCGAGACGATCGCATCCGAGGAAAAGAGCCTTCTTAACGCAAAAGAGGCCGAGGCAAACGACGCGGACGCGAAGCTGAAGGCAAAGGAAGACGCGCTACGTTCTATCGAGGCAACGAAGATAGAGCTTCTGACCAAACTTGCTGACGCAAAGCACGCGCTTCAGGCCGTTATAAAGGAAGAAGAAACGCTAAGGGAGCGCTCTGCGCGCCTTACAAGCGAGATAGCCTCTACCGCGCGCGCGATCGAAGAGAACGCATCGCCGCTTAAGATGCTACAGGGCGCTATGAGCGAGCTCGAGAGAAGAAAAGAGTCCATAGACTCGGGCATCAAGACAACGGAGGAGCGGCTTAAATCCCTCGAGACTGCGCGCGGCGACAATGCTACCCGCCTCGAAACCCTAAGAGAAAGCTTCGCAACCAAGAACGCCCGTCTAAACGCCCTAAACGAGATGAACGCCTCGATGGAAGGCGTAAAGGACGGCGTAAAGAGCCTCATACATGAGAATAGAACCGGCGTGCACGGCATGATAGCCGACGTCATAGAGACGGCTCCGGGCTACGAACGCGCCGTAGAGGCCGTGCTTGGCGAAAGGCTCCAGTACGTCATCGTACAGAGCCACCGAGAAGGCATCGAGGCGGTAGATTATCTTAAGACCCACGCCTCCGGCCGCGCAAGCTTTATCCCTGTTACCGAAGCAAGGCTTTCCTACTCTAACGGGAACGGCAATGGCAACGGCCACGCGCTGCCCGAAGGCGCGGAAAACCTGCTTAGCCGCATAACCGTTAAAGAAGGATATTCTAAGATAATAAATTACCTCTTTAGTAACGTCGTTGTGGTTAATACCCTCGACCGCGCCGTAGACATCTGGAGACAAAACGGAGTTGCAAGAACGCTCGTTACCCCGGACGGGGAACTCATAGACCCGCAGGGCATCATCACCGGCGGTTCCACAAACGGCTCGGACGGCGGCCTCCTTTACAAAAGAAGAGAAGCAAAGGAACTCTCCGGCGAGGTAAAGGCAACCGAAGAGGCCCTTGCAGAGGCAGAGGCAGGGCTTGTGCGGCTCGACAAGGATATAGTAGAGGCAAGAACCTCCCTTGAAGCAGGCAGAAAGAGCCTTCATGCCGAGGACATAGACAGAGTAAACAGCCTTGGCGAAATAAAGAGACTTGAAAACGAGGCCAGGAGGCTCGAAGAACGGCTCTCCAGCCTGAAGGCAGAACTCGAGACAACCGAGGCCGGACTTAATGCGGCAGGCTCGAAGAAATCCACCCTTTCAACGGAAAGAGAGTCTTTCGAGACCGGGCTGAAAAACGCCGAAGGCTCGGCAATCGCGGCTACGGAAGAGGTCCTGGCGCTAAAGACGAGAAAGGACGCCATATCCATAGAGGCATCCGACATCCGCGTCAAGGCGGCCGCTGCAATAGAAAGACTCGAGCATCTAAGGAGCATGGCAGCCGAGAAAAGCCGCCTGATGGCAGAGTCGGAGCGCCGCATAGAGGTAAAGAGAGCGGAGATATCGGCCGGGGCAACGGAGGCTGCCGAGAAGGAAAAAGAAACGCTTCGCCATAAGGAAGCGCTTGAAGGGCTCCTTGCAAAGAGGGACGAACTCAAAAAAGACGAATCATCGAGAGAGGAGATACTAAACTCCTTCAACGCTCGCGTAAAAGATGCAGAGGCAGCGCTTAAAAAGCTGACGTCCGAAATAAACGCAACCGTTGCCGAGAAATCCGCCCTTAGCTTGAAGGCACGGGAAGCGGAGATGGCCCTTGCGAACATGAAAAGCAATACAATAGAACGCTACGGCGTCTCGCTTGCCGAGTACGCGCCAACAGAGGCCGCAACGGCCATGACGCCCGAAGAGATGGCCGGACGCATAGCAGAGCTCAGGGAAAAGATAGGCTCCATGGGAGAGGTAAGCCTCGGAGCGCTCGAAGAGTACGAAGAGCTTGATAAGAGACACACCTTCTTAAACGAGCAGAAAGAAGACCTCGAGAAGTCTATCGAGAGCCTAAGAAGCGCCATCACGCGCATCAACAGAACTACGAGGGAGCGCTTCCAGGAGGCATTCGAGGCCATAAACGCCGAGTTCACAAAGAACTTCCCGCGCTTCTTTAACGGCGGCAAGGCAGAGCTCGTGCTAACGGGCGAAGGCGACGTGCTCGAGTGCGGCGTCGAGATAGTGGCTTCACCTCCCGGTAAGAAGCTCCAGAACATAACGCTTCTCTCCGGCGGAGAAAAGGCCCTTACCGCAACGGCCCTGATATTCTCGATATTCCTTATAAAGCCCTCGCCGTTTTGTCTCTTGGACGAAGTCGATGCGCCGCTTGACGACGCCAACATCGACCGCTTCAACGGCTTTGTAAAGGAAATGTCGGAGAAGAGCCAGTTCATACTGATTACGCACAACAAACGGACCATGGAGATAGCCGATACTCTCTACGGCATAACCATGGAGGAGCCCGGGGTTTCGAAGACCGTCTCCGTTGAACTCTAAGGCGAACAAGCAAGGTTCACCCCATGCCTTTCAAGAAAATACTCAAGGAACTCTGCGACAGAACAGGCGCCAAGGGCGCCATCATGCTCGACTGGGAGGGCGAGGCCGTTGACATGTACTCGACCGACGCCAATCTCGAGCTTGCGGCGCTAGGCGCGCACAAGGGCATAATACTAAACCTTCTAAAGGAAGCCACACAGCGCGTCGACAACCAGGCAGTGGTCGAGCATGTCGGCATATCCACCTCCAACTCGCGCATCATACTGCATGTGCTAAAGGACGGCTACTACGTGCTCCTCACGATGGACCGCGACAAGCAGCTTGGCAGGGCCATGTTCGAGACCAAAAAGGCATCGAAACGGCTCCTTGCCGAGATGTAGAGCGCCCCGCTTTTTCTTCGAAATCACACCCTGTTTTTTTCGGCATTTTCCTTGACAACACGCCTGGTTTGGGTAAATATATAAAGGTAAAAAATCCGTCGAATAATCGAAGGAGTCGGCCGTTTCAGCCCTCGCGAAATGAAACTTAGGGGTAGAGACCTTTCAAAGGACGCGGCTGTATGCGGCGTTATAACCACAAGCATCGGCTCTAAAAAGCTCGCTGCGGTGAAGAACCTCGGCGCGGACTTGGCCGAGATAAGGCTCGATACCTTCGACGACCTCGATACCGGAAAGCTGAAGGCCGCGCTCTCCAAGCTTAAAAAACCGTGCCTGCCTCTGCTCTTAACCGTAAGAAGCAAAGATGAAGGCGGCTGGAGAGAAATGACCGCCGCAAAGCGGCTCGAGCTCTTTACGGCCCTTACGCCGCACGTCGACGCCGTTGACATAGAGCTATCGTCAAAGGCAATCGCAAAAGAGGTCGTTGGAAAAGCCCGGCGGGCCGGCAAGAAAACTATAATCTCGTTCCACGATTTCAAGAAAACGCCGCCAGATGCGGCGCTAAAGAACGTCATACGGCGCGCAAGAGGGCTCGGCGCCGACGCAGTAAAGATAGCGGCTTTCGCAAACACCAGGGCCGACATCCTAAGGCTCGCATCCCTTCTCACCGCGAACCGCGACCTGATAGTGATAGCCATGGGGCGCTACGGCATGATGACGCGGGTGTTTTTTCCGCTCCTTGGCTCTCTTATAACCTACGGCTCGCTTGGCGAGCCCACTGCCCCGGGGCAGATGATGGTAAAACGGCTAAAGCAGGAACTGGCGTTCTATAACGCCAGAAACTGACTGTAGGCAACAGACAAACGGAGGTATAGGCACAAATGGCAGTAAAAATAGCAATCAACGGCTTCGGACGCATAGGAAGGAACGTGTTAAGGGCCTCGATAAACGAGAAGTCCCTCGAGTTCGTCGCGATAAACGACCTGACAGCGCCCTCTACTCTCGCGCATCTGCTTAAATACGACTCTGTGTACGGACGCTTCGACGGCGAGATCTCTGCAACGGAACATTCCATAATCGTAAACGGCAGAGAGATAAAGGTCACTGCAGAGCACGACCCGGCAAAGCTACCGTGGAAAGAGCTCGGGGTCGACATTGTGCTCGAGTGCACGGGGCACTTCACATCGAGGGACAAGGCCGCAGCGCACCTCGACGCAGGAGCAAAGCGCGTCATAATATCGGCTCCGGCAAAGAACGAGGACATAACGCTTTGCATGGGCGTTAACCACAAGCTCTACGACCCGGCAAAACATAAAATAATATCCAACGCCTCGTGCACAACGAACTGCCTTGCCCCTGTTGCCAAGGTGATAAACGACTCCTTTGGCATAAAGAAGGGCCTTATGACCACTGTGCACGCATACACGAACGACCAGAAGATACTTGATTTGCCGCATAAGGACCTAAGAAGGGCCAGGGCAGCCGCGCTCTCGATGATACCGACGACAACGGGCGCTGCAAAGGCGGTTGCGCTCGTACTTCCGGAACTAAAGGGCAAGCTCGACGGGCTCGCGATAAGGGTGCCGGTGCCGACAGTAAGCATGGTGGACCTTGTGTGCGAAGTCGAAAAGACGACATCCAAAGAAGAAGTCAACGCCGCGCTGAAAAAGGCCTCCGAGGGCGAACTTAAAGGCATACTCGGCTTTTGCATCGAGGAATGCGTTTCATCGGATTTTAGGGCCGACTGCCACTCTTCCATCGTGGACGCCGGGCTGACCTCTGTAATGGGCGGAAACCTCGTAAAAGTACTCTCCTGGTACGACAACGAATGGGGCTTCTCCTGCAGGATGAAGGATCTGATGCTCCACATGTCAAAGACCGGCATATAAAACATCGGAGGCCGCTTTCGTGAACAAGGACTTGAACCACATAGACACCGTCAAGATAAAACAAAAGCGCGTCCTCGTGCGCGTGGACTTTAACGTCCCCTTGGACGACGACGGCAACATCACAGACGACACGCGCATAAGAAGCGTGCTTCCTACCATCAACTACGCCCTTGACGAAGGCGCGAAGGTCATCCTTGCCTCTCATCTCGGACGCCCAAGCGGCAAAAAGGTCGCGGCCCTTAGTCTTGCCCCTGTTGCAAAGAGGCTCTCGAGGCTGCTTGAAAAGGAAGTGCTCCTTGCCCCTGACTGTGTTGGCGCGGAAGTAAAGAAGATGGTCGAGGCCATGGCACCGGGCTCGGTCATACTGCTTGAGAACCTCAGGTTCCACCCTGAAGAGGAAAAGAACGAAGACTCGTTTGGGAAAAAGCTCGGAGAACTTGCCGACGTATACGTAAACGACGCATTCGCAACGGCTCACAGGGCGCACGCATCGAACGTCGCCATAACCGAGCACGTGCCAATATCCGCTGCAGGGTTCCTGATGAAAAAGGAGCTTACGTACTTTGCCAGGGCCATGGACAACCCGGTAAGGCCGCTTGTGGCAATTGTAGGCGGAAAAAAGGTCTCCGACAAGGTAGGCATCCTCTCGGCCCTTGTTGAGAAGGTCGATAAGCTCGTTATCGGCGGCGGCATGGCGCTGACGTTCTTTAAAGCGCTCGACTACGAGGTCGGCAAATCGTTCTACGAGCCAAAGGCGCTTAAGGAAGCCCTCTCTGTCATAGAAAAAGCACGGAAGAAGGACATCAAGCTCTATCTGCCCGTTGACTTTGTTGTGGCAGACAAGTTCTCGGCCTCGGCCGAGACAAAGGTCGTTACATACCAGGAAATACCTTCGAACTGGATGGCCCTGGATATAGGGCCCGCAACAGTGACGCTATTTTCCGAGGCCATACAGAACGCCAAAACAATCATCTGGAACGGCCCGATGGGAGTTTTCGAGATGGACGCTTTCAGCAGAGGCACCTTCGCAATGGTAAGTAACGTCGCGAACTCATACGCCATGACAATAGTCGGCGGCGGCGACACAGACGTGGCCGTGCACAGGGCCGGCGAGTACGCCAAGATAAGCTACATCTCAACGGGCGGCGGCGCGTTCCTTGATCTTCTCCAGGGTAACGATTTACCCGGCATAAGCGCCTTAAAGAAAAAGGCCTCTAAGAAGTAACTGCCTCTTCACAAAAACCAAGGGAGACGCAATACGTGCTAACCCCCCTCATAGCCGGCAACTGGAAGATGCACACTACCGTTGCCGAAGGTGTAGCGCTCGTGATGAAGCTTCGCGAGCTTACCAAGGCGGCAAAGCACGTCGAGATAGTCATAGCCCCGCCATTTACCTCGCTATATCATCTTCACTTCCTTACTAAAGAGAGCTCCTTTAAGCTCTCGGGCCAGGACATGCACTGGGAGAAAAGCGGCGCATTCACCGGAGAGGTCTCGGCCGAAATGCTAAAGGACGTGGGATGCGAGTACGTAATACTCGGGCACTCGGAGAGACGCCAGTTCTTTGGCGACACAGACGATATCGTCAAGAAAAAACTCCTTGCAGCGCTAAAGATGAACTTAAAGCCCATAGTCTGTGTCGGCGAAACACTCGACGAAAGAGAAACCGGCAAAACCATGGACGTCGTATCCCGCCAGATAAAGAGCGCGCTTATGGGGCTTGGCCCGGGCGTAATAAAAGAGCTCACCTTCGCATACGAGCCGGTCTGGGCCATAGGCACAGGTAAAACAGCAACTCCCGGGCAGGCCGAAGAGATTCATAACTCGATTCGCTCGATAATCTACGAAACCGGCGGCCCGGCTTCGGGAAAGGCCGTGCGTATAATATACGGCGGCAGCGTAAAGCCCGACAACATTGACTCTCTCATGGCAGAGCCCAACATCGACGGCGCGCTCGTGGGGGGCGCAAGCTTGAAAGCCGACGACTTCGCAAGGATAGTAAACTTCAAGAAAAGCGTCTAAAAAACGCCGCCTTATTCTGCCAAAGGAGCTTTTGCAAGCAGGCGGGATATAAAAACCTGCACCACGGCAGGCCGTTTACCGCACCATTTCGACACGCCAAAAGAAAATTCCATAGCCCTTCGGTAACAATCCTTTGACATTTTAAAACACAGACCATACAGGACAACAGTGTCCAACATTAAACTGTTGACAATCCTGCCTCTGTGTTGTCTAATTTAACTTACCGCTCAAAGATGCCAACCACTAACCTGAAGGAGGGACAGACCATGATTCTCAAAAAGCTCAGGAAAAGCTCCATACTGTCAACAGTTGCGATAGCCCTGCTGGCATTCGCAGCCGGATGCGCACATGTTCCCCAAAAAAATGAAAAAGAAGAGGCGGCGCTAAGAAGGATAGCTGTGGCCCAGGGTCTTACCGTCATAGTCGACAGCAGCGTAATACACGGCAAGACAACCGGCAATGACATCGTTGCCACGGAAGAGAACATGTCCATAGCAAAGGCCGTCGAGGAACGCACTGTAGCAGCGCTTCGGGCAAAGGGCTACACGGTACATACCCCCGGCATCAACTCAATAGGCATAAACTTGCCAAGCGGAAAGACCTACGACTTACTGAAGACAGCGGATGAGAAGGCCCAGGCCTCTACCACCGGAACAGCCGATTCGGCGCCGTTTATGCTAACGCCTGATACCGCTTCGGCAAGAAGCCTGGCAAAGAGCGTGGCCGCAAAGGCCCCACTTACGGCCTCTGACACCAAGGACATAAACGGAGAGCTTCTCGTTGTAGTCAAGGCAAAAGGCCGCTACATAAGCGGCGGGCAGATGGCAGCAAACGTGCCGCTTGGGGCCGTAAACGTGCTGCTAATCGGGCTCATGATGTTTGGCGGAAGCAGTGGCGGTGGCGACATACCCGTCTTCATTATGATGGACGAGATCTCTCTCGAATTGTCGGTTATAGAGAAGGCCACCGGAGAGGTGCTAATAACAAAGGCATTCGCCTCCGACGATGGCACTGACCCTGACTCAAACAACTTAGGCACCTACGTGGACTTGGTGATAAAGGGGCTTCCAACGGCAATCATGCCGGTAAGCAGCAAATAAATACCTTCACACGTAAAACAACTGCGGCGGCGCGTTTTTAAACGCGCCGCCGTTTCTTTGGAACGCAGCACTATCAATACTCGAGCGCGACCCTTAAAAGTGCGTCCACCACGCCCGACATCTTGTCGAAGTCAAGGGTCTCTACCCTGTCGCCAAGTTCATGATAGTTTGGGTTCCTGAAAAACGCCGTATCCGTCACCATAACTGCCGGAAAACCATATTTCCAAAAACTCCTGTGGTCGGAAAAATCAATCCCGGTAAGAGAGCGCGGGGCGCCAAGCGAACTTACCGGCACAGAAGACCCGTTTGCCATAATACGGTGGACGCGCTTCACTATAGAGCCCTGCCCCCATCTCCCGACAACGGCTATGAAATCCCCGGTAGAAGGATAAAACCATTTCAGAAAGAATGCCGGGTAACGCTGCGACTTTGGCTTCGAAGTAAAATACCCTATCATCTCAACGGCCACCATGAGCCGTACCTCCTGACCCGACTCCTTAAGGCTCTTTGCGTGCACTGCGCTTCCCATCATGTCGGTTGAAAAGTAAGGCGGTTCCTCGAGCGTATATGCGACGAGCTGCACCCTGCTTTTTAACGCGTCTTTTCTGCCGCCAAGCAGACGCGCAAGCTCGAGAACACCGGCTACTCCGCTTGCATTATCGTCGGCGCCGTCGCTATACCCTTCGACATCGTAGTGCGCGCCGAAGACAAGCAGCGCGCCATCTTCCGGGCCAAGAGAACAGATTACATTTCTATACTCAATTATACCGTCGGGCTTGAATACCTGCTCGCTCACGCTGCACCCCGAGGCCTCGAAGGACTTTCGTATATAGGCCGCAACCTTATCCAGAGCTTCGGGGTACGCGTGATTACGGCGTGGATGGATGGTAGAGAGGAACTTTACGTGTCCGTACAGAAGCGCCTTGTCCGCGCTTCCTGCAACCGCCTGCCCGTTTGCAGGCACAGCGGCAATAGATACACCGGAAAATAGAAAAAAACAGGATAGTACGCAAATGGCCGAAACCAAGGCCCTGGCGCACGCCATTGGAGATATAACCGCCTCTTCCACAAGGCTCACGCGGCTTGCGGCATCCTTCCCCCTACTGCCTTCCATGCTGTCACCACGGCAAGCACGACCCAGAGGATATCGAACCATCCAAACAACAAAGGCACCTCATTTATGAACGCCGACAACATGGCAACGGAAAGCGGCGAGAGTTTCTCGAGCACCTCTACTCCATACTCCTCTATCACGGCGCGCCTTACAAACACATAATACGCCCCATACTTGCCAATGGCTATGCCTAATATACTGGTGGCGACCGCCGCAATCTGAAAGGCCGCGCCCCTGCCCTTGCCAAGGAATACAACCCCGAGGCCGCATATAAACCCTATCCCCCAAGCAACAATTCCTACTTCAGTGTCCGTAAAAACCACTACCAGCACCCATACCACACCGCCGATCAAAGCGGCAACAAGGCCCCCGACTATCCCCATTCCAAGAGAGCCCTCGCCCTCCGGCGCAATTGGTTTGTACTGCTCGCCCGTTGGTTTTTCCGCATTCATTGTTTCCATAAATATCCCTTCCGGCATGTTCGATTTGAGCACACGCAACAAACTTGTAAAATTATATTCCACGCGCCGGCAAAAGACAAGGTCTTAAGCGCTTCGCACGTTAGGCAACTGCGGCGGCGCGTTTTTTAAACGCGCCGCCGTTTTTATCAACAAAAACTACGCTCCGTAATCTTCCAAGCGCTCACAACCGCAAGCACCTCAAACGGTATCTCGAAGCCGCCGAAAACAGTCCAGAGATTCTCCATAAAGACGTATATCGTCTCCGCTCCAAATACGCTTACGGCAGAAGCCGCCTCGACCCCAAAATCCTTCACAACAATACTCTTGTAAGCACAATAAACTATAAAGTACTTACTTATTATAATCCCTACTACGCTTATTAATATGGCTGTGGCCTGAGACGCCGTGCCCCTACCCGAGAACTTTAACACTGCATAGCCGCAGAGCCCACCCATGCCCCAGGCTAAAAACCCTATTTTGCTGCCTGTCAGGGCTGCGACCGCCACCCACACCACGCCGAGTACAACTGCCGCCACAATCCCGGCCAAAACGCCTCTACCAAGACTTTTCTCGCCTTCAATCCGTGCCGCTGCATTGCTCGGTTCCGGTGCAGCTGACTTCTCCTCAACCATTTAGCCCCTCGCCTTATATAGCGTTTACGCCGATAGCCACAAGCATAGCATCGGCCTGAAGGATTATCAAAACGAAATTTTACTTACCCTTACCGAAAAGCTTCTTATAAATGCCGTAGCCTTCCTTTTCAAGGTCTTCTGTGGGGATAAAACGAAGCGATGCTGAATTTATGCAGTATCTAAGTCCTGTTGGTTTTGGGCCGTCTGGAAAGACGTGCCCGAGATGCGAGCCTGCTTTTTTGCTCCTTACCTCTATTCTCGTCATAAAGAGCTTTTTATCCTCGCGCTCGATGATGGTAGCCGGCTCTATTGGCTTTGTGAAGCTTGGCCACCCTGTGCCAGAGTCGAACTTATCCGTTGAACTAAAGAGCGGCTCGCCGCTTACGATGTCCACGTATATGCCTTCTCTTTTACTGTCCCAGAACTCATTTTCAAAAGGCGGTTCCGTGCCTTCTTCCTGCGTAACCACATACTGAAGCGGCGTGAGGCATTTCTTAAGCTCGCCGTCAGAGGGGCGCATGTACGCGCCCGCTTCTACGAAGGCATTTGGCTGGTAACCCTTCCACGCCTTTTCAATGAATGCGTCGCGCCCGGAGCCTGCGCGGTAGAGCTTATAACGCACGGGGTTGTGCTTATAATAATCCTGATGGTAGTCCTCTGCCTCGTAGAATGCATCGAGCTTTTTTATCTCGGTGACAACCGGCTCCTTGAATATACCGGAGGCCTCGATACGCTTTTTGCTTTCCTCTGCAATTTTTCTCTCTTTTTCGTCAGCATAGAAAATCACACTCCTATACTGGGGGCCCCTGTCTGCAAAGCTTCCGCCATCATCCGTTGGGTCGATCTGGCGCCAGAATATTTCGATAAGATCGGCGTAGGAAACCTTCGCCGGGTCGTAAGCAATACGAATCGCCTCATAGTGGCCGGTAGAACCGCTCGACACCTCTTCGTATGTCGGCTCTGTATCACGGCCTCCTGTATATCCTGACACGACACTTATAACCCCGTCGGTCTTTTCGAACGGAGGTTCCATGCACCAGAAGCACCCGCCGGCGAACACGGCAATTTTTTGTCCTTTTTGTTCCACTTTGGCCTCCTCGTTCACGGCAGCGCTTTCGCACCCAAATACGAAAACCGCAGCCAAAAGGAGCGCCACGGAAAAGCCTCTCATAGACACCCCCGATAATAATTATAGCATCGATTGGCGCCTTAACAAATCACAAAAACACAAAATGGCTGTTAACAGCCCGGTTTTATGGTAAACTTATATTTCGGAGGATATTGAAATGACTGCAGGCATGGATAAATGTCCGTTTTGCGGCAAACAGATACTAAAGGGCGCGATGCGCTGCCCCGGGTGCGGCAAGCTTCTAAAGACAGCGGAGGAGCAGCAGGCTACAATAGAAAAATACAAAAAGGCCGAGGAAGCGCGCGGCCTCGCAAAATCCATCAAGACCGCCATTATTCTTGTCGTATTCTTCATCCTTGCATATATCTTTTTCGACGACATAATGAACGTTATCGAAAAATTCACTGGGAAATAATCCCGTCCCAAAAAACGCCTGCCGGAGACCTGAGCATGAGACAATATCTGCTGCTTTTGACGCTACTGCCGCTCGTTCTTGCCGGCTGCGTCGATTCCGACATAACCATTAACGTAAAGAAGGACGGCAGCGGCACTATTACAAGCAAAACAAGCCTGCGCGCCACAAAGGACGAAGATGGAACGCCAGGGAAAAAAGGGCCCAGCGGCCCCGACGAGCGCATGTACAAGGATATCGCTCCCATACTCGGCCGCGGCGTAACGCTCGACTCGTTCAAAACAGACACGGTCTCGCGCCCCGGCTTCATCAAAATAGAGACCGTCTACTCGTTCGCCGACATAAACAAGGTGCGGCTTAGCCCATTTCTCCTGACAGTGGGTTTTTTTGAGGACGACACCAATCAATACAAAGAAGAAATGCTAACCCGTTTTACGTTCGCTCCGGGAGAAAAATCCAGGCTTACCATAATAAAGCCCATGCCCGACATAAAGGACAAGGGGAAAAACAGCGGCAAAAAACGCTCCACTCAGGACTCGAAGATGGTTTCGAGGGAAAGTATCGTCGGGGCAAAAAAACTGCTCAGGGAAAACCGCTTAAAATTTCGCGTAAAGGTAGACGGCAAAATAACAAGCACCAACGCCTCGACGGCAGACATGCGAAACGCCACGGTAACGCTCATAGACATAGACCTGGACAAAATAACCAAGGACGAAGACAAGGTGCGCCGCTTTATACGCACGGTGAATTACGAGGAGTTTCTCGGGACGACATACCACTTCGTTGAAGATATTGGCGGCGCCGACGAACAATTCGAGGAAATACGCTACGACAGAAGCCCGGAAATAACCATCGAGTTCAAATAAACGGCCTTTAGCGGCCCTCGACAAAGAGGAGCTTGGTCTTTTTCTTTAGCATCAAAAGCATCACGTAGATAGCCGTGCCGGCAGCAAGAAATACTATCCAGCCGGGACTAAACCAACTGCTACCCGCGATAAGCCTCTCAACGGTCGCAAGTATAAAGAACGAAACGACTATGAGGTAAAAAGCGCTGTACTCGCGCTTTAGCACGTTACGAAGCGAGAACTCAAGTGGCGGCTGCTTCCACCCGCCAAGTTTCGGTATTATCGCCGGGGTCCTCTCGGCCCACTCGACAAAATCTGCCTTGAACTTGTCCCTCAAAAACTCCTCTTCGGCATACATTATCCTCTCGTAATAGAGCCAGTACGTAAGGAACGAGAACACGAAGAACCAGAGCGACTCAACGGCCGCGACAATGCCCATGAATATGAGAAAATTACCAACGTATAGAGGATGCCTCACGTAGGCGTATATGCCGGCTGTGTTGAGGCTCTCTGCAACCTGCCTCTTGGTATTCCTTCCGGAAGTACCCTTTGGCGTGAAACCGACTATCGCGCACCTTACTAAAAGCCCGAGAACGGAGATGGCTATAAAGAATATGTCGGAGGCAAGGCCGCCAAAATGCGCGCTTATGGGCCTTACCGAAAAATACACGGCAAAGGGCATTGGCACAAGTATCAGGAGCGGCAGATAGCTCCTGTGGCGAAACATCCATTCTCCGGTTGTGCGAAACTCCTCTTTTAGCGGCATGTGTCTCCCTTATCCCTGGTCATTGAATAAGAAATATTACCAGAAATATATGCCCGTGTCATCAAAATTGGCAATATCCGCGGCCACGCGGCCCCTGGCGCCGCGGCAAAGGCTGAGGGTCTTGACAAGAGCGCGCTTTTTCAGTATAATCAGAACAAGCTGATTATACTTACGGAGGGCTTATGGCAAAAACATCCAAAAAAAGCGGCGCCGGCTGCTGCGGTGTAAAAGCGGTCTGCACGGTCGAGACCATAATCGCCGTTGACGAAAGAGGCCAGATGGTACTGCCGAAGGAACTAAGAAAAAAAGCGTCCATAAAGGCAGGCGACCGCTTCGCGCTCGCAAGCTTTGAAAAAGACGGGAAGGTATGCTGTATCGCGCTTATAAGGACCGACGAGCTCGTGGGTATGGTAAAGGATAAACTCGGCCCGGTCTTAAAGGAGGTGCTCTGATGGAATGCTGTCCGCCAAAACCAAAATCCCCAAAGGCCTTTGGCACGCCGAAGGCAACATCGTGTTGTCCACCACCTGCTGAAGCCGCGTCCGCGCCAAAGGCGACAACCTCTGAGTGGGCGTTATGCGACCGCTACGGCGCAGTTATGGCGCGCCTCTCTAACAGATTCCGCATGAACTATTCAATAGAACCCGGGCTCTACTCCATAGGAACGCCGTCAAAGGACAGCCATGTGTTCGTCACCGCAAACTATAAGCTTTCTTTCGATGTGCTGCGGCGCGAACTAAAGGGAATAAACGCCCATATCCTTGTCCTCGACACCAAGGGCATAAACGTCTGGTGCGCGGCAGGCAAAGGCACCTTCGGCACCGAAGAGCTCGTAACACGGATATTCAAGGCACGGCTCGGCTCCCATGTCTCGCACGGAAAGATAATCGTTCCGCTTCTTGGCGCCCCGGGTGTAGCTGCCCATGAAGTAAAGCGCCAGACAGGGTTCCACGTTATCTACGGCCCTGCCAATGCACGCGACATAAAGGCCTTTATTGATAACAACATGAAGACAACGCCAAAGATGCGCGTGCCGGACTTTGGCTACGTTGACAGGCTGGTACTTACGCCGATGGAGTTCATCCCTGCGCTAAAAACACTTCCGTATGTTGCGGCGTTTTTATTCATCATAGCCGGTATCGGGGAAAAGGGATTCCTCTACGCCGACGCAACAGATGCGCTGCCGCTCGTGATACTCTCTCTTGCAACAATATTCACCGGCGCGCTCATAACGCCTGTAATCCTGCCGCTCGTGCCCATTCGCTCCTTTGCGCTAAAGGGGCTTATCACAGGAATACTCGCGACCTTCGGCGTGCTCTATATTTCCGGGATAAGCGCAGCAGAGAACACGGCCCTTACTGTTTTTGCTTACGCATTTTTCCCGGCAGTAAGCTCGTACCTCGCGCTTCAGTTTACCGGCGCGACAGCGTATACCAATAAATCCGGGGTTGCAAAGGAACTCAAATACGCGCTGCCGCTCTACAAGGCGGCAATAGCAGTATCTGCGCTCTCGCTCATTACGCACATCGCAACAAAAGGAGGCACGCTATGATATACCTTAAAAACGTCTCCACCCTCGAATACAACACTTCAAAATGCACGGGATGCACCAGGTGCGAACAGGTATGCCCAAGAGGAGTGTTTGTTATGGACGGCAACAAGGCCCGCATAACGGACAAAGACCTTTGCATGGAGTGCGGCGCGTGCCAGAAAAACTGCGCTCACGACGCCATAAAGGTCGACGCAGGAGTGGGCTGCGCCCAGGCGCTGATTTACGCAGAGAACACCGGCGAAGAAGCCTGCTGCGGCTAGGCAGGCGTGACGCCTGCAGCAGGCCGAGGGCCTGCACCCGAATGGGCCTTAAAACAAAAACCAAGCAGCTCTTATAGACTCACGGTAGCTGCCTTTCTATGCTTCTATGACATTCTCTTCAATTTCGGAATATACCTTGTCGATTTTTCCCTGCAACTCGATTGTTTCTTCTATCGAAACGCTCATTCTGCAATAATGTTTAATGTCATCGAGCGATAGCGGCCTCTCTGCCTTCGCCCTTTCTTTTAACCATTTTTCCATGACTCTATAGCCGCCGATGTGGTAATCCCAGACCTCGCTTGATATGCCTTCGAAGTATTGACCTTCGTTTATATGAACCTTTTTATCCTTCGGATCATACTTGGGCTTTTCCACCTTATGATTGCCCTTGCCCTGAAATTTTACCAATGGTTTATTGAGGCTCTTTGATTTAAGGAGATGCAACTCCGCAAGTTCCTGACCAAATACGCCGACTTTTTTGAATAACTTATAATCGCCTGTAAAAGGCACACGCGGAAAATCGCTCTTTAAAAATTCGGCGTATTTTGCCCTATATGTATTCGAATAAAGAACCGCGTAAATATAGTAAAAAATCTCTTCGGGCGTAGGTGCCTTTTTGTAGGCCTTTGTTAAGGCCTCTATGAGCTTAGGCGATATATTCGGCCTTTTGGATGTATACTCGCTCTTTTCCTCGAATAGCATCATCATTGAGCCGCCGAAAGTGGATTTTTTCTTCTGAGGCTCGACTTCTTCGTAGAGATAAAGGGGGAAAAGATACCCGATGCCCTTGTTGCTCAATGTAATTCTACTTTCTACGATTGAATCAACGCAAAAAGCATGGTCAAAAATTCCTTCGGCAACCTGTCTTACGGTTATCAGCCCCAGATTCTCCCTCATCATGTGCCGCATAACATCCTTGCGCGGCATACAATGAAATCCACGCGAGTTACCAGTATAATACGTATACCTAACGTCAAACGGTCTGTATAGAATAGGAACTATCATCTCTTTACGCATACCGCTGGCCATTAAGTCCTTCTGCGCCAAATCAACCTTCCAATCCCTCGCATCATCGCCGAGTTCATAAGCCTTTCTGGCAAAATCAGCGTCGAGTCTCGAAAAATTCAAAACCGTTTGCCAAACTTCATCTTTGGTAAATTTTATCGTCAGATTGTCCCTTGCCGTAACTATACCTACGCTGTTTACCGGGAATACATCCGTAACCTTCCAGAAGGTCTCATATTCCTTTAGAGCCTTTTCGTTTCTCGGTATGAAAAAATAGGCGTCGGACTTGGGATTAAGCTTCTTCCACTTCGTATCGTACAAATCATGGCCTTCGAGCCATGAGTATTTCTTTTCGCGCAAACCGTATAATTCCGAATGATAAACGCCCTTTTCCTTGCTCTTGCCGGTCTTTACGAAAATCGAAATCGCTACACCCTGCTGAATATCAAATACGTTCTCGTCCTTGCTGCCGTCCGGGCATTTTTCCTTCTTAAGGCTATTTCCGTGCAAATCCAAAACATAAACCTCGTCAAAGCTCGTCATCAAAGACCGTCTCATGCCCCTGAACGTCGGGTTATCGAGCCAGCTGTGGTTTGTAATAAAGCCCACCATCCCTCTGCCTGCCTCATCTATCTTCCATTGAGCGAACCTTATGAACTTTACATAATCGTCCTGCAACCACTTCGGGTTCTTCTCTCCAAGCGGTTTACCGTCAACCTGCTTATACGCTCCTATACGCTTAGATATCCACTCGCCGACGTTCGCCGAATGCCCGGAATACGGCGGATTGCCCATAATGACGAGGATTGGGGTTTCGCGCTTTACCTTTCCGGCCTCGTGCGATTCTTCGGAAAGCGCCTTCATGAACGGGAAATTGCTTTGCTCGAACTCCTCAAACTCGAGCGTATTGGTAAGATAGGACTTGAACCTCTCCTCATCGCCGAGCCTAAAGCCCAGTTCCTCGAACAAAAACCCCATCTTCATGTGCCCGACCGCATAGGGAGCCATCATCAATTCGAAGGCGTAGAAGTTTTCAAGGACATGCTGCCTTATCAGCTTTTCACGCGCTCCTTCGCCGTACTTTTTTACGCACCTTTCGACTGCCAGTTTCGCGGCCTCAGCCGGAAAGGTCAGCGTCCCTCCCGCAGGGTCCAATACCGTAACAGCGCGCGTTGCAAGACCGTCTTCCTTGTCAAATTTGTCTTCAAGTATTTTATCGAGGCTTCTTACAATATAGGAAACAACCGGCTCCGGCGTATAGTAGACGCCCCTTTTTTCCCTTGTCTTGGGGTCATATTCCTTAAGAAACGTCTCGTAGAAATGCACAATCGGGTCTTTTCCCTTGCCCTCTTTGGAATAATCGTGCAGGATTTTTCCGACATCCGCGTTTGCCAGCACCTCTACTATGTCGTCAACCACCCACTCCATCTGCTTTGGAAGGTCGCCCAACGAAATGAACTTAAAAACCTCCCTCAATATCCCGATTGTATGGGGTATGAAGTCGTAAGCAGCCCTTCTCGAAAACCGCTCCTTGCACCTCGACCTCGCGGCAAACAGGCCGTAGGCTATTGTCTGGGAATATAAATCCGCGAAATCCTCTTCGCTCAAATCGTGAATCAGGTATTTCTTAAATGCCTCATAGAACTCATAGATACTTCCCTTGCGCCCGCTAGTCACCTCTTCGAGCATTACCTCATCTTTCAAGAAACGCGTTCTTTTCGCAAGCTCTACGGCAAGGGCCTCGGCACTCACTGTCTTTGGGATTGAAAACGAGAAAAACTTGTCAAGCAAGGCATAAAACTCTTTTTCTTCTTCGACAGGAGGCAGGGTCTTGAGTTTTCTGGATATAAACGGCCTTGCCACACGCGCCAAAGCTATGCGCTTACCGTCGCGGTAGAGCCTGAACTCGTAAAAATTAGTCAATATCAGGTTGGGGAAAGTATGCAGGTAACGCTGGAGTTGGTCTGTTTCTTCTATGCTATCAAGGTCTTCCTTGGACGGGTCTTTGGCCTCGATATAACCGGTAATCCGCGTCTTGCCGTCCCAAACTCTGAAATCAGGATTTCCGGCTTCGGTTTTTTTGGGAAGGGTTGTTACTTGAACTTCCTTTAATTTCTTTTCTTCGGAATATCGTTCCAACAATTCTTCAAGGGTCGAATAATAACTTTCTTCCCTCGCGTCCCCGCGCTGTTGGATTTCATAAATGCCCTTTAAATATTCCTTTAACATTGCCTATGTTTTTACCATAAACAGGTTTTTATATCAACAACCCTTTGCCTCAAAACAAAAACCCCCGCGCTGTAAGCGTGGGGGAGCATACTATATACTCTCTAACAAACCGGCAAGTTGGCCGTCAGACCGTACAAAAACATAAGCAAGCCGTCAGGTTTTGCGCCAGACGCGACGAGGCCGTTTTCCCTGCAGAGGCGTATTTTTGTAATACGCCCGGCACTAAAAAACGGCCTCAACAAAGATTGCTTTTATATTCGGGTGCAGGCCCTCGGCCTGCTGCAAAAACCGACGGCTTGTAAACCTTAACCCTCGGCAAAGCCTTTAAGCAGCTTCGCCCTTGTTGGATGGCGTAGCCGCCTTATTGCCTTTGCCTCAATTTGACGCACACGCTCCCTTGTAACGCCAAGCACCTTGCCGACTTCCTCGAGCGTATAATCCTGCCGCTCGCCTATGCCAAAGCGCATCTTTAGAACCTTCTGCTCCCTCGGCGTAAGCGTATCGAGCGCAAGGTCTGTCTGGTAAGAAAGGTCTTTCTCGATTGCCGTCTCGGCAGGAGAAGGCGACTTCTCGTCCACGATAAAATCTCCAAGCGAACTTTCCTCGTCATCTCCTATCGGAGTTTCGAGGCTAAGCGTCTGCTTCATGAGCCTAAGGATACGCCTTACCTTTACTATCGGAATATCCATCCTCTCGGCGATTTCCTCGGGGTCAGGCTCCCTGCCAAGCTCCTTAAGAAGCTGCCTTGAGGTCTGGAGAAGGCGGTTTATTGTCTCTATCATGTGCACGGGAATACGGATCGTTCTTCCGTGGTCGGCAATGGACCTCGTTATCGCCTGCCGTATCCACCACGTGGCGTATGTAGAGAACTTATAGCCCTTCTTATAGTCGAACTTGTCAACGGCCTTCATAAGGCCGATGTTGCCTTCCTGAATAAGGTCGGAGAACTTAAGCCCGAGGTTCACGTAGCGCTTTGCGATGCTGACAACGAGCCTCAAGTTGGCTTCGATGAGGCGCTGCTTTGCCTCGTTCATGTTGTAGTCGTTTATCTTGACGTCGCGAGAGAGCTGCTTTAACTCCTCTCTTTTCATCTCTATCTTTCTAAGTACGCGCTTTATCCGAAGCTTTGACCTCTCGGCCCTCTTGCCGCTTCTCCTGCGCTCCTGGGTCTCGATTCTGTCCTCGAGCCTTGTGATGCGGCGGACGATTCTTGCAAGCAAGGCGCCGCTAAGGTTCATGTCCTTTAGAAGCTTATACGCGCTCTCGCCCTTACGGCGCTTCAACTTCGCGACCTGCTCGAGCACGTCCTCGGCATACTCCTCGTCGAACTGCCCTTCCTCCACCTCGTCAAGAAGTTTTCTCAAAGAGGCCTTTTCCTGCTCTATCCTCTCTGCCACCCTAAGCACCTCGCGCGAGGCAAACGGACTGCCAAGCACAAGACGCTTTAACTCCTCTCTTGCCTCTTCGATGCGCTTTGCAAGCACGACCTCTTCCTCGCGCTTTAGAAGCGATACGGAGCCCATCTCGCGCATGTAGATGCGCACCGGGTCCTCGACCCTCTCGGTCTCGAACTCTTCTTTTGCCTCGGGGGCCTCGCCCTCGGCGCTTCGCGCGTCCTCGGCCGTATCAACGACCTCTATGCCGAGCTCGCCAAGCGTTTCAAGCAGCGTGTCCATCTCCTCAACCGAGAAGTTCTCGTCCGAGAATGCGTCGTTTATCTCATCGTAGGTGAGAAAGCCCTTTTCCTTGCCCGTGCTTATAAGCGCGGCAATCTCGGTGCTGTTGTCGCCGCCCTTTACAACGACTATATCCTCGCCGCTTGCATTGCTGCCGGCAGCCTTTGCCGCCTTCACAGGCTTTACCGCTTTCACAGGCTTTGCCGCTTTTAACGGAGCCTTTTTGGCTGCCGCCTTATTAACGGCCGTGTCCTTTTTTTTGTTTGCCGTTTTCATGGTCGCTTTCCCTGCCATATTAGTTATTTTAAGACAATCTATCTCTTCGAAATAACGGGCTTTTTAATATTCGAGTATAGCACGTAACAATGCCGCGTGTCAAGCCGACGCGCCAAGATGCCACAAACAGCCCAACCCTAACTAGTTGTTTTTAAAGAATAATTTTTACAAGAAAACCCGCAACTATTTTCTCTCCATTTTTCTCTTGCTTTTTTCCTCAAGATGTTTTTTAATATTGTTTTTCGGGAGGCACGGGGCAACCCGCGAAACAAAACCAAAATGATGACACTCGTAATAATAATCCATGTGCTTGTAAGCGTATTTCTCGTGGCCGCCATCCTCATGCAGTTTGGCAAGGGCGCGAGCATGGGAGCAAGCTTCGGCGCTGGCGCAAGCCAGACGATGTTTGGAAGCAGCGGCCCAACGTCGTTCATGGGCAAAGTCACGATAGCGTGCGCAGCGATATTCATGGTCACCTCTCTATACCTCTCGTACGTGGCAAGCACTCCGTCTACCTCGTCCATAATGACGGACGTAAAGGCGGTAGAGAGCGCGCCGGCTGCTCCGGCAGCCCCAGAGGCTCCGGTAAAGCAGGGCACGCCGGAAAACGCGCCTGCTGCGAAATAACATAGTTTCAAGTCCAGGGTAAAACGCCGAAGTGGTGGAATTGGCAGACACGCCATCTTGAGGGGGTGGTGGGGCAACCCGTGGGGGTTCGAGTCCCCCCTTCGGCACCACTTACTTTCTTTTTACGAAAAAAGAAAGTAAGCAAAGAAACCTGGGGCATAATTAAAAATCTTGCAACACGCTCACAGTACCAGCCTAATCAATCCACGCACCACATCGTCTTCTTCTACGAAAGAAAGTACGCAAAGAAACCTGGGCATAATTAAAAATCTTGCAACACGCTCACAGTACCAGCCTAATCAACCCACGCACCACACCGTTCTCTTCTACGAAAAAAGAAAGCAAGCAAAGAAACCCGTGGCGTAATTAAAAATCTTGCAACACGCTCACAGTACCAGCCTAATCAATCCAAGCAACAGACCGTTTTCTTCTACGAAAAAAAGCAAATAACAACAAAATACAGCAGAGCGATTCCCCGTTCAAACCTACAACAATAAAAAAACGGCCGCAAGGCCGGTTTTTTTATCAATATATTATACGCTCATATCCGCGCCCAGGCGGCTAGCGCCTACTCGGGCTGACAGCTTAGCAGTTCATCCTTTCGCTCCTCTGGAATGGTAGTCGGCTTTCGCGGCGGCTCTTTCTCGTAGACAAGGGTCATCTGGTTCTGTTTTAGCGAAACCTCGCCCTTGACCTTCCTGTCTATGTTCTCTACCGTTACAGCGCCCTCGTGCAGCCCGACGCCGGTAAAGAGCCTTCCGGCATCGGTGCCAACCCATACGCTGAAATAAGTGCCCTTTACGCCGACAACCGCGGTAGGGGTATTGACGCGGAAGGAACCTGCCTGTGATTTGCTTACAAGCGACCTTAGCCTGCCCTCGAAAAGACTGACCATGGAACGTCCGCGTTTTCTGTCTTTACGCATGGAGAACTCGTTTATAACCATAGTTGAATCGGGTTGCAGCGTAAGCACGCTGTCGTCCTTCATAAGAAGCTTTACCCTGCTTGTGCCAAATGTCTCAATCTTGTCGTTCACATACACGGCATCGTTCAGGGCGGCCTCGCGAACGACCTTGCCGCGCTTTATCGTCACCTTGCCCTTGAGCGCGGCAACGTGCCCCGCAGGGCCCGCGGCGTAACTTACAGAACAATAACCGACAACGGCAAACAACACCGCTATGATCAATATAATCCTTCCCATACCCAAAAAGCGTATATTTTTGCCGGGCGGATGTCAACAACTTATTTCCCCCCAGGCAAAACGCCGCCAATTAAACATCCCATCTATGTTTGCTTGACTTTTAAACGAATATGGATTACATATTTTATATGGGCACACGTATGGCATATGCCGTTATCATTGCGTTTTCATGCTCGGCCCTGTTTTCGGCATCCACCGCCGCTGCCGAAGAAGGCATGACAACAACGGATTTCGTCCCGGTATCTGGCACTGTCGTTGATGCGTGCTCGGTCGACGCAACCGCAGGCAACGGCCTCCAGGTCACATGCACAAACAGCGCCGGTTCGCAAACAAGCGTCTCGGCAGATACGCTGCTTTCGGGCTCCGGCACGGCGGCAGGCTCAAACGTGGATATAACCCTTGACCCCAAAACCCTCTACGAAACAAAGGACTTCGATTCGTTTAGCACGGCCTACAGCCCCGGGCTTGTGGAGGAGAGCTCTCTGCAAAAGAAGGGCTGCGGTGACAAGACGGCCACACCGGCCGGCGTGACCGTCACATGGTGAAAAAAATATTTGCAATAGCCGCATTCGCGGCCCTTATGCTCTGCTCTGGCGAGGCCATGGCATGCACTGTAAAGGCTACGACTCCGGGGCTTGGCACGTACGCCACGAATCAGCCGGTCAACAACGATTCGAGTGGCTTTGTAACTGTAAACTGCCCCGGCACAACCCCCTACAACATCGGCCTTGATAACGGCCTTCACTACGCCGCGCCCTACAGACGGCTGCAAAACGGCGCCAGCTTCGCCAATTACGACCTATATAAGGACGCCTCGCGCACGCAAAAATGGGGGCTGGCACTTACGGAAGAACTCGTATACGGCATGGGCACCGGAACAGACCAGACATACTCGGTCTTTTCCAGGGTATTTGCCGTGCAATCGCTGCCGCCCGGGACATACACAGATACCGTCATCGTAACGGTTACCTACTAAGCACTTATCCTGCACCGCACATACCTTTATCTACAGCTATCTACAACCACATTGCCGGCAAAAACAACTTGACTTATATCGGACGAAGGTGTAACATTTAAACTGTCATTTTGTTTATTACCAAACATAAATAAGTAAAAATAACTTGTTTACCAATAAGGAGGATAAATAGTATGAGTAACTTCGCCGCAAAGACACTTCTGACAATTGCCGTTATATTTGCCGTAATGGTCTTTATCCCGGCACCGTCACATGCAGCACTGGCTACAACCTCGTTGAACATAAGTCTCAGCACCGCCAACACTTGCAGTGTCGCAACCAATCCGATAAACCTTGGTAACTACAGCAACCTGCAGCCAACCGAAAATGTCAACACGGTAACAAACGCCATAGTGGTGACCTGCACAAGCGGCGTAAACTATACAGTCGACTTGGGACAGGGCTCGAACTTCGGTCTTGGTCCGCAAGGCGGCAGGTCTCTTAAGGACGGCGGCGCAGGCACCACTTTCCTCTCATACAGGTTATACTGGGATACAGCTAAAACACAAATTGCCGGCTCGACCATTCCTACCGGCACCTCCAAAGGAGGCGTTGGCAACGGTTCGGTGCAACTTATAGAGCTAACAGGTGTTGCCCTGGCAAACCAGCCGGTAACTGTGCAGGCACCATACGCGGATACGGTCACCATAGACGTAACTTGGTAAGAATAACAACCCGTATAGTGCCACACGGCTAAAATATAGAACATACGCTCACTAAGGGAGATAATGCCATGAAAAAACGTCTTATTTTAACCTTTGCCGCTATAGCAACCATCATTATCACACTGATAGCGGTTGCACCGCCGTCTACCCAGGCGCTTACATCGACAACGACCATGAACTTCTCGATGCTTGTGCAAGGCACTTGCTCGGTAACAGCCTCAGCCGTAACCATACCGCCATACGCAAGCAATCAACCCACGAATAACACAACAGATGCCACAATTTCGGTATACTGCCCAATGGGCACAAATTACGGCATAGACATAGATGGTGGGTTGCATAAGGGTCTGTCCCCAAATCCAACCTATACTAACACAAGGGCCCTTGCAGACCCGTTAAATATGAGCCATATAGCATACCTGCTCAACTGGATAAACCCGCTTACCCAAGCCCTTGAAGGGCCTGCTGGCATTGGCGCTGACGCTGGCACCCCACGGATAGATTCGGGCACAGGCGCAACACAGAACTTCAAGGTTCGCGTGACCGTCCCGGGCAATCAGTGGGGCAACACAGGGCTCACATACACGGATTCTGCAACGGTTACGGTAACATATTAAAAAAAACAGATAAGGAGACGTAGACAAATATGAAGCGCATTATAATCATCTCGGCAATAATAGCAACAGCGGCAATACTGGCACTTTCACTCTCAACGCACAAGGCAGAGGCAATGAGCGCCACAGGCTCGATAAGCGTCTCCGGAACTGTCGTAATAGCCTGTTCGGTAACGACCAGCGCCGTAGTATTCCCGCAGTATATAACAACGCAGCCCGGCAACGTAGCGGCGCCTAACGCTCCGGTAAACGTCACCTGCGCAAACGGCGTGCCCTATACTATAGATTTAGATAACGGCGCAAACGGAACAGCGCCGCAAAGAAGCATGAAGGATGCCGGCGCAAACCTCCTAAACTACACCCTTTACTGGGATGCGGGGTCAACGCAGGTGGCAGGCTCTGTCTCCGGCGGCGCAGCCACTGCATCGATTACCGGAAACGGCGCAGTCCAGGCGCAAGGCCTTTACGGCGTAATACCTGGCGGACAGGCGGCGGTACCAGGAGCCTATACAGACACAGTCGGCGTAACAGTAACCTACTGACAAGCTTCTGCATAAAGATATGCTCAAAGGGCCCTTTCGAGGGCCCTTTGCTTTTCCGGCCGCCCACTATCTTTAACCGGTCATTTAACGCCATTGCCACACACTTGGCCACAAGCTGCCAAAAACCGAATAAACATAAAAAAATCCTTGACTTAGGCGCTTTTTAGTTGTAGTATTCCAATGTAATTTCAAGAAAATGTCAAACCATGGCAGGAGAAACACCATGACCAAAAAAGCCATTCTTTTTTTACTACCGCTATTTCTGCTCATGCCATCGATCGTTTACGCCAGTTCCCTGAATGTGCTCCCGCTAAAAGTATTCATAACCCCGGACAAGAAAACCGACAGCCTTGTCCTTAAAAACGAAGGCGATGAAACAGTCACCATCAAGGTAAAGGTCTACGAATGGACCCAGAACGACAAGGGCGCTGACATAACCGAAAAGGCCGCCGAAGATATCGCCTACATGCCGAAAATCCTTACCATTAACGCAAAGGGCGAAGGCAGAATAAAGATAGGCTACAACTATGATAAGGGCTCCGAGCCGGCGGAGAGAACCTACAGAATCATAATCGAAGAGGTGCCGCAGTCGTTCACATCGGATACTCCGGTGCTGAAAATAGCGCTAAGGATCTCGGTCCCCATATTCATAGCTCCGTCGAAAAAAGCCGTGCCGTCTGGCAAGATAACCGGCGTCAATACATCCAAAGGCGCCCTCTCCTTTGACATAGAAAACACCGGCAAGACGCACTTCCAGATAACCAAGGCAAGTGTTGCAATACTTGACGCTTCCGGAAAAGAAATAGGAAACGTGCCCATAAAAAGCTGGTACGTGCTTTCAGGCAAAAAAAGGCCACACTCTGCAGAGATACCGCCCGATATATGCAAAACAGCGGCAAAACTGGCAATGACCGCCGAGGCCGCGGGCCTCACCTTGAAAGAAACCGTCAATGTGGACAAGAAAATGTGCAATTAAGATTGCGCTTTTTCTCTCTGCCCTATTTTACATTTTCCTTTTCTCAACGTCCGCCACGGCAAGCGAAAAGGCAATCCTTACATTCTACCTAAACGATGTCGAAAAAGGCGACGGCTTCGTCTACACCACGGAGTCCGGCGACGTGCTCGTTCTCTCGGAAGACCTGACCGAGATAGGCATCATCGTAAAAGGCAAGGAGACCGTCATAGGCGGCCAGCGCCATACCTCGCTGAAATCTCTGAAAGCCACCGGCATTGACTACGCCCTGGACGCGTCGGTAGCCACACTGAAGCTGACAGCCCCGCCAAGCGCATTCGAACAAACCGTCATAGGGCTCGGCAGACTAAGGCCCAAGGGGCTAGAGTCCCCTGAGACAAGCTCCGCGTTCCTGAACTACTCATTCGACTTCACGCGCGACCATTACTTCGACCCGACGGCCTTCTCCATGCCGCTCGAACTAGGCGTAAGGTACAGAAAATACCTCCTCTACTCTACTTACTCCTACACAAAAAACAACGACGGAGAGACCTCGGTTCGCATGATGACAAACATCGTGCGCGACGACACCGCGCGCATGCGCCGCTACATACTCGGCGACTTAAACGCTACGACCATGGAACTCGGCGGCGGTTCGACCATAGGCGGACTCGGCATCTCTAAAAATTACTCGCTAAACCCGTTCTTCCTTCGCTACCCAGGTCTCACTCTAACGGGCATCATAACATCGCCATCGGACGTAGAACTATGGGTCGACGGCTCGCTTGTAAGCAAGCAGACCCTTCACCCGGGCGAATTCGAGTTCAAAAACATTCCTCTTACAAGCGGCGTTGGCGAGGCCTCAATGGTCATACGCGACTCGTTTGGCAAGGAAAAGCGCATCGTCGTCCCGTTTTATTTCTTTTCGACACTTCTGGCCAAAGGATTTCACGAATACTCATACAACACAGGATTTAGAAGGCTACACCTCGGCCAGGAAAGCGACGACTACGACAAAAATCCCTCATTCCTTGCCTTCCACCGCTACGGACTGACCGAGGCCCTCACCCTCGGCTACAGGGCCGAAGGAACAAACGGCATGGCAAGCGGCGGCCTCATGACGAACTTCATGCTCGGCCCGCTGGGTTTCTTCGACGCTGCATACGCAAGCTCCAAAGAAGAGGTCACGGACAAATCCGGCGATGCGTACTCCGTAGGATATACCTATTCCATCGGCAAGTACGGAGTAAACCTAAGAGGTACGCTCCGCTCCTACAGCAGGTACTACACGAACCTCTCCATGCCAGTTGCGAAGGACAGGGCAAGCGAAGAACTCATAGCATCCATATCCTACGCAAACCGCCTGATGGGAAGCGTATCTCTCGGGTATACCAACGCCCACCATTACGAGCAGGAAGACTTCGAAAAATACTCGCTTAAATACTCACGGAGCCTGTTCAGGGGCTTATCCTTCGACACAACGCTCTCTGTCACCCAAACGAGCACCAGACGCACTGAAGAGATATTCGCGAACCTGCGATACATGATAGGAAATACCACCACGGCCGCGCTCGGCTACGAAAACACCGACGGCACGGCCAAAGGCATAGCAACTATTAACAAAGCGCCGATTAACGACAAAGGCGCGGCCCTGAGGCTTCGGGCAGAGCGCACGGAAGAGCAAACAACAAACTACGACAACGAAGCCATGTACTATGCGCGCTACGGCATCTACTCGGCGCGATACAACGAAACATTCGACATATCGTCCTACAGCGCGCGGGCTGCCGGCAGCATAGCAACGGCAGGCGGAAGCGTGCATCTCGGACAACCGATAAGCGATTCCTTCGCGATAGTCAAGACAGGCAACATAAAAGGCCTCGGCGTAACGGCAAACGGCGCGACAGCCTATCCGACCGACTGGCGCGGCGAAACGCTCCTTACCAGGCTTACGGCATATGAGGCAAACAACATAAGCATCAAAGACGACGAAGTGCCGCTCGGATACTCTCTGCCGACCTACACGCGCTACGTCTCGCTCCAGACTAGGGGAGGAACACTGCTTGACTTCGCTCCGGCAAAGCTGCAGGCAATAACCGGAAATGTACACATAGTGGAAAACGGCAGAATAACGCCGGCAGAATTCTGGCTCATGACAGTAACCGCAGCGGGCGTTGACTACGGATCGCCTCTTATCCAGAACGGCGAGTTCTACCTCGAAAACATTCCTGTAGGAAAACATACCGCGCAGATACGGCGCGGCGACAAGAACTGCTCCGTTGATATCTCCGTACCGGAGAGCAAGGCCGTAGAGATAAGCGTCGGCCTTATACTATGCAAAAACATGGCCGAGGGCCCCGGTGTCGACGAAAAGGAAAAGGTTGCTATTAAGACCGAGGATACGGGCTTTGCAACGGCAATAGCACCGCCGCCTTCCAAGCCGACGGCGGCAGGCACCACGCATCCGATAGGAGCCGCAGCAGGCAAACCGGCCGCAAAAATCCCGGTTATAAGCGGCACCCTGCTTATTCTCGAAGGCACTACGGCAAAACCAGCGGCAAATTGGACGGTAACGCTCGAAAACGCCAAAGACGAGCACAGCTTCGCATTGGACGAGAAAGGCTCGTTTGCAGCCAAAGACGTGGCCGGTGGCGCCTACGAAGGCACGGCAACCAACACCACAGGCAACGCTATTTGCGATTTCCCGCTCATGATACCGCCCTCTACCGGCAATTCCATTGCACTTCCGTCCATAACCTGCACAGAACTCTACGCTCTGACCTCTATGGAAGGTAAAAATTACTCGGTGCAGGTCGGCGCATTCAAGGAAAGAGACAATGCAGAAGAAGTTCTTCGCCGCTTCAAAGACGGCGGCTTCGACACCTTTATATACGAAGACACGCTTGTCAGGGTATGGGTCGGCAGCTTCGAAAAAAGAGGCGATGCCGCGCGCCTCGCACGCAACCTGAGAAAATCAACGGACAGCGACGCCTACGTCATGGAATTCGCAAAAACTTCGCTCACCCCGAAAACAACAGGAGCAGCAAGCTCCTTTACGGTACAGGCCGGTGCCTTCCTCGTCCCCGAGCACGCTGAAGAACGGTTAAACACTCTAAGAGAAAAAGGTTACGATGCCTTTATATATAGCGACAGGACATTCTCACGGGTGCTGGTCGGTAAGTTCGACAATCTCGCCGAAGCAACATCGCTTGGGCGAAGCATCGAAGCAAAAGAAGGATTCGACACATTCGTAACCGCCGTTACGCGCGCCCAACTTGCGTCTCGCGCAGGCAAACGCAGCTATTACGCAGTGCAGGCCGGAACCTTCAAAAACCGCTCTGAGGCCGAGGCTCTTCTTAAATACTATCGGAGCGAAGGCTACGATGCACACATATACGAAAACACCACGATACGCGTGCTGATAGGCAAATTCAATACAAAAAAAGAAGCCTCAGAAGAACGCGGCCTGATAAAGAAACGCTTGGCCAAAGAAACTTCCGTTGTTGAAATCAAACCGGCACCCGGCAAACAACCTTAGAGGCAAAATCAAAATCCTGGCACTCGAATTCGATAACAACACCAAAAAACTGCTCCGCTGGAAACACGGAAAACTAAAGTAAAAACAGCTGGTTACTCAAAAAACAAGGGGCGGCCATAGGGCCGCCCCTTCTCTGTTGCACGATTATCTTTGAAACTTACTTCTTGGTCGTGGTCTTTGCCGGTGCCGGAGCTGCTGCAGGAGCCGGAGCTGCCGCAGGTGCAGGAACTGCCGCAGGGGCCGGAGTTGCCTCAGGTGCCGGTGCTGCCGCAGGTGCTGCGGGCGGAGCAGGAGCCGGGGCCGGGGCCTCGCTCTTACAACCGGTCATTACCGCGAGCGGGAGCACAAGTGCTGCCGCTGCAAACATCGCAAATATCTTCTTCATTTTTTCTTTCCTCCAGATGGAATATTTTTTTAACGCATACCCTGAGGGTTATATATCAAGAACCATGATAGGTTTAATCAAGAATATTACTCTCATATTTGGCAAGTGTCAAGAGCTAAAAATTTTTCGCCTGTGTGCGCCTTGACATGCCGCTGATATCGGCTATATTCTACTCATAGCACGGCGCACACCTAAAGCCACACACCTTTGCCCCGCCTGCAAAAACCGCAAAGGAGGTAACACGCGATGCAACCAACACTCAAACCGAAAATACATCGCGACTACATGCACACCATCGCAAAAAATATTGCAACAGGAATCAACAGCGAGGAAATCTCGAAAAACAGGGGCGGCTCAAGGCGGCTTCTTGCGAAACTTGCCGGCACGCTGACACTAAACCTTGCGCTGGACTACCAGTCTATATATCCGCTTCTAAACGCCCACGTCGACGAAAACATAAGAAGCAGCGCGGAAAAACTAAAAACAAAAGTAGCGAACCTTGGCAATACCGCAGAGATATACATACGCAAATGGGAAAGCGAGACATCCATATTAAACGCCACAGAGGCTTTTGTGACGGACACAAAAGAACTTTTCTTTACCCTGGCGCAAACGATAGAGGAAACAAACAATGTCATGGCTCCGTTGACCGAGCTGCCGGGACAGTAAAACACAAAAAAATACGGCGCAAGGGAATTATCCCCGCGCCGCAACATATACTTACCTAAGAGAAAATCAGGCGTTCTTTAGCGCGCCAAACGCCGCCTTTGCCGTTTCCTCGGCCTCTCTTACCGTATCGCTTATGCCTATGCCCTTATACGCGCTTCCGGTAAGATAAAGCCCCTTGTGCCTGGAGCTAAGCTTCATTATCTCCTCCACTCTCTCTATGTGCCCGATAGTGTACTGCGGCATGGAGTTCTTCCACCTGTATATGCGCGTTAGCACAGGAACCGCGTCTATTCCCATTATGTCCTTCAACTCGGCCCTCACAACAGCGCTCATCTCCTCATCGGTCATATCAACGAGCGCGGCGTTCGAAGCGCCTCCGACAAAGCACCTGATAAGCACCTTATCATCGGGCGCCCTGCCCTCCCACTTAACCGAGCTCCACGTGGCTGCCATGATTTTCCTGCCCTCTGTCCTCGGTATGACAAAGCCGAAACCGTCTAACGGGTGTTTTATGTCTTTTTTCTCGAATGCGATAGAAACGGTCGCTGTTGAAACATACGCAATCGTTCTCAAAAGCTGTGGCAGTTCTCTGTCAACGCCGCCTATGAGGTTCGCGGTCACATGCGCAGGGGTTGTGAATATTACCGCATCCGCCCTCAGAGAAGACCCGTCGCCAAGTGTTATGGCATACCCGAGTTCCTTATTCTCCTTTATATCAGCGGCCATGGTATTTGTGCGTATCTCGACCGCGTCCTTTGACCTCTCCACAAGCTTATCTATCAGTTCGACAAGCCCGCCCTTTAGCGTCATGAACATCGTGGGCCTCGGGCCTGCCTGAGAAGCCGCGGGCTTTGCGCCGCCGTGCATACCGCCGCTCTTCATCCTCGCCAGCATGCCTTTTATCAGACTTCCGTACTTTTCTTCGAGCTCAACGAACTTCGGAAAACTCGAGCGAATGCTCATGGTATCGGGGTCCCCTGCATGCACTCCGGCAACGAGCGGCTCTGCTATCTTATCCAGGGCCTCTTTACCAAGCCTCCTTGTCACGAACTCGGCAAGGCTCTCGTCCTTATTTCCTTTTTTCTTAGGTATAAAGAGCTCAAGCCCCATCCTTATCATTCCGGGTATGGAGATAAGACTGCTCGTAAGAAGCGGGAGCATCTTTGTCGGGACCATTAATATGACGCCTTCTGGCAGAAGATGAAGCTTGCCTTTTGAAAGAACAAAGGTCTTGCCTCTTGGCCTGGCGGTCGGCATGAGCCTGTCGCCAAGCCCAAGCTTTCTGCAAAGCGCCATTGCCCATGGCTTTTCGGATAAGAAACAATCCGGCCCGCCCTCTATGAGATAACCCTCTGTCTTCTCGGTGC